>Ga0334899_1000504_pt1 | contig 48245 bp, 45 predicted proteins | sample GraSluR3_MG_FD_207219 | JGI IMG/M metagenome (GOLD analysis project Ga0334899, IMG submission 207219) | Sludge microbial communities from methane-producing bioreactor in Wageningen University, Netherlands - Granular Sludge_8_08-R3 | ecosystem: Engineered > Bioreactor > Anaerobic > Unclassified ...
TGTAGTGCAGAAATGGTTAAATATGCTTCAAATAATTTTTTAGCACTTAAAATATCTTATGTAAATGAAATTGCTAATTTTTGTGAAAAAGTTGGCGCTAATATTGAAGATGTAACAAAAGGTATGGGATATGATAGTCGTATTGGTAATAAATTTTTAAGAGCTGGTATTGGTTATGGGGGTTCTTGTTTTCCAAAGGATACAAAAGCATTATATTACTTATCAAAAGAATTTGGTTGTGAAATGAATACAGTAAAAGCTACTATTGAAGTAAATAAATTGCAAAAAACAAAATTATTTGAAATGGCTAAAGAGGATTTTGGTGATAGTATAAAAGATAAAGAAGTTGCATTATTAGGATTGTCATTTAAGCCAGGTACTGATGATTTAAGAGAGGCACCTTCTATTGATATAGTAAACTTATTACTTGATTATGATGCTACAGTAACTGTATATGATCCAGTTGCAATGAATAATTTTAAAAAACTTTTTGGTGATAAAGTAAAATATAGTGAAACTGTTGAAGATGCTATTAAAGAAAAAGATATTACGTTTATTGTTACTGAGTGGCCAGAAATTGTTAATATTAATTTAAATAAATATGAAGAGTTAATGAATACACCAATTATATATGATGGTCGTAATTGCTATTCATTAGAAGAAATAAAAAAAACAAATATAAAATATAGATCAATTGGTAGATAAAAAACTTATAATATTTAACATAGTATTTACAATATTGTTTGTTATTCGTTAAAAAAAGTTATATACTATTAACAAAGGAAGGGATTAATGTGGATCGAAGATATGATGATGCTGTAAATGGATTATTAAATCAAAAAAGAGGACGTTATAAAGTTACTGGTAATACTAAAACTAATAAAAAAACACAATGGAAACAAACTTTAATTGCATTAACTATTGCGTCATTAACTATGGCTGGAATGACTTATTGGGGAATTAAAACTTGGGAAAAAGAAGATAAGTTAAGAACTAAACAAACTATTGAGTATCTAGAAGAATTAGAAAAAGGGAATATTGTATTAGATGAGTTAGAGGAAATTGATCAACAAAATGAATTAGACGGAAGGCCAAGATAGGAGAATATAAAATGATAAAAATCGAAAAAGGCGAATCAATTACTCTTGATACTGGTAAACAATATTATATTGCGGAAATAGTGGAACTAGATGATAAAAAATACTTATATTTAGTTAATAATAATGAAATTGAAATAGTAATAGGAGAAGTAGTAACTGAAGGTGAAGATTTTTATGTTGAAACCTTAACTGATCGTGATAAAATGTTTGAAATAATTAAGATTGTAATGGAAAGATTAAAAAAAGAAGTAGCGGAATAAAAATATAATAATTTGTGTATATATTTTTATTATATGCATATTATATTATTACCACATAGATTTATTCTGTGTGGTTATAGAGCCCTAGAAGCTGATTCTAGGGCTCTATTTTTGGTTAAATTTGAAAAATATGATATAATAAATACTGTTTTCATAAAATTATTAAGAAAGGTGTTGACAAGAAGTGCAGATGGGGGAGTTTAAATTTAAAAACAAACTTGATATTACAGAAGAAGAACAATTACAAGAAGTAGAAAGTTATTTAACTACTTTAAGAGCAGTTGAACTTTTAGAAGGGAAAGATTTTGAATTAAATCCACAATATTTTCGTTATATTCATTTTTATTTATTTCAAGATTTATATGATTGGGCTGGGAAATATCGAACAGTAGATATAAAAAAAAGAGAGAAAGCTTTAAATAATATATTATGTACATATGGTAGTCATGAAAATATTAGATCTAAAATTGAAGAAGTATTTAATGAAATTAATAATACTGATATTAATAAGTTAAATGAAGAAGAAAAAATGAATCATGCTATTGATATAATGCTTAAATTATGGGATTGTTATCCATTTTTAGATGGTAATACCCGTACTGTTAATGTTTTCATTACTAAATATTGTCAGGCATTAGGCTTTAGTTATAAAAATAATTTATTATTAAATAATATTGGTTATGTTCGTAATGCTTTAATTGCTGCTTCGTTTGAAGATCAGGAATTAGGTATTAAGGGTAATAAATCATATTTATATAAAATTATGAATGATATGTTTAAAAATAAAGAAGAGAAAAGTAAAGGAAGAGAAAAAGTAAAAGAAAGAATTAGTTAATTATTATTGTATATTTTTAATTATAAATGAATATAATAAAAATGCCATCCAAATTATTGGGTGGCGGCGACCTAGGTTTGACCTAGGTCTTTTTTTTAAAAATAGGTGATTTTATCTAAACATGATATAATAAAAATATAAATAGGAAGTGGGTATTTATGAAATTCAAATTTATTTTATTTATTATTATAGTGAGTGTTTTGGTTGTATTAGGGATTAAGTATTATCGTAATTCTTTATTAGGATTAGAACCAATTGCTGTTTATAATGAATATCGAATATATGACTTAGTTGAACAAAAAGGTTTAGCGTGTCCCGATGCAATTGAAATTTTAGCAAGTGATGAAGAGTATGACTATTATTTTACTTGCCTTAAAAGTGATAAAATTTATTTAGTAAGCGATAAAAAGAAATATAAAGTACGGGATGCCTATGATTAAGGGGTTATAACTAAAGAAAAATTATATGATTTAGGTATTATTAAAAGGATGGTGCGAATTAGTGAGTAAGAAAGTTATATTGATTGACGGTAATAATTTGTTATTTCGTAGTTATTATGCAACTGCTTATTCTGGCAATATGATGAAAAATTCAAAAGGATTTCCTACTAATGCTTTATTTGGGTTTACTAATATGCTAAATAAAATAATTAATGAAGAAAAGCCAGAATATATTGTTGTTGGTTTAGATAAAGGTAAAACTTTTCGTCATGATCAGTTTACTGAATATAAAGCAGGAAGAATGGAAATGCCAGATGAATTAAATGTTCAGTTTGGTGTTGCTAAGACTTTACTTGATAATATGGGAATTAAATATATAGAAGCTGATGGTTATGAAGCAGATGATATAATTGGTACTTTTGCTAATATGGTAACTAACAATCCGGATTATGAGGCAACTATTATTAGTAGTGATAAAGACTTATTACAACTAATTAATGATAAGGTAGAGGTAAAGTTATTAAAAACAAAAGATTATATTAGAATGAATAAAGAAACATTTATTAAGGAATACGGCTTAGAACCACATAAGATTATTGATTTAAAAGGTTTGCAAGGCGATGCTTCCGATAATATTCCGGGAGTTAAAGGAGTAGGAGAAAAAACTGCATTGAAGTTACTGCATGAATATAAAAGCATTGAAGGAATATATGTTAATATTGAGCAAATAAAAGGTAAATTACAAGACAAATTAATAGACGAAAAAGATAATGCTTTTATGAGCAAACAACTAGCTACTATTTATAAGGAAGTACCAGTTAACCTTACATTAGAAGATATTAAATATAACGGAGAAAATAAAGAAGAATTAATTAAAACATATGAAGAATTAGAATTTTATTCGTTTTTAAAAAATATGAAAAAGGAAAATAAATCAATTAGTAGCGATGTTAAAATTATTAGATCAATTAACGAGTTAAACATTAATGGTTCAGTTAGTGTTTATTTAGAAATTCTTGGCTCTAATTATCATACGGGTGAAATACTAGGAATGGGTATTTATGATGGTAAAAATGCTTACTATTTGCCTTTTTCGGTATTAAAAGAAAAACCATCATTTTTAACTAATAATGTAAAATATACTTATGATTTAAAGAAAATGGTAGTAGCTTTAAAGCATCAAGGAATTGATATTACTAATATTGAATTTGATACCATGTTAGCAAGTTATTTACTTAATTATAATATTAGAGATGATATTGCGTATTTAGCTAACCAGTTAGGTTATGAAATACCTTTTTACGAAGTTATTTCGAAAGCTAAAGAATTAGATGAAAAAGTAGTGGCTAATCTTTGCGGTCTTAAAGCTCAATTTATTTATGAAACTAAAACTAAATTTGAAGATGAAATGAAACACGAAGAGTGTTATGATTTATTTGATCAAATTGAAATGCCACTGGCTATGGTTCTTAGTGATATGGAGTGGACAGGCATTCGAGTTGACAGAAAGATACTAGAAGATATGGGCGAAGAAGTGCAAATAAAGATGGTGATGTTAACAAAAGATATACACAATTATGCGGGTATGACTTTTAATCTTATGTCGCCAAAACAATTAAGTGAAGTCTTATTTCAAAAGATGAAATTACCATACAAAGGTAATCCTAAAAAGGGATATTCAACAAGTAAAGATATTTTAATTAAAATGAAAGATACACACCCAATTATTAACAAAATATTAGAATACCGAATGCTTGCGAAAATATATAGTAATTATATTGAAGGCTTAACAAATTGTATTATGAGTGATGGTCGGGTGCATACTATTTTTAATCAAACCTTAACCCGTACTGGGCGTTTGTCTTCGATGGAACCTAATTTGCAAAATATACCGATTAGATATGAATATGGACGTTTAGTCCGCAAAGCTTTCTTACCAGATGAAGGTTGTCAATTGCTGTCAAGTGACTATTCGCAAATTGAACTTCGTATTTTTGCACATATGTCAAAGGCTGACAATTTAGTTAACGCTTTTAAAGAAGGACTTGACATTCATACTAAAACGGCAATGGATATTTTTAAAGTAACTAAGGATGAAGTAAATAGTGAAATGAGAAGACAAGCTAAAGCTGTTAATTTTGGTATTTTATATGGTATTAGTAGTTTTGGCTTATCAGAAGATTTAGACATAGATGTAAGAGAAGCAAAAGAATTTATTGATAAATATTTAAAAACCTTTCCTGGGGTTAAACAATATATGGATGAATTAATTAAAGAAGCACATCAAAATGGTTATGTAAAAACGATTATGAATCGCAAAAGAATTATTGATGAACTTAATAATAAGAATTATATAATTAGACAACAAGGAGAAAGAATGGCTTTAAATACGCCAATTCAAGGTAGTAGTGCGGATATTATTAAGAAAGCAATGATTGATATATATTATAAATTTAATGAATTAAAATTAGAAAGCAAAATGATTATTCAAGTACATGATGAATTAATATTTAATGTTGTTAAAAAAGAAAAAGATCTCGTTTTAAAAACTATTACTGATATAATGGAAAATTGTTATAAATTAGATATTCCTTTAAAAGTAGAAACTAATTTTGGTGATAATTGGTATCAGACAAAGTAGGTGCATTATGAAAATATGGATTGCGGGTTATATTGGTTCGGGAAAAACAAGTCTAGCAAAAACAATTGGTAATGTTTTTTCATTTGATGAAATTGAAATGTTATTAACTAAAAAAGGATATCAACCTAAGTTATTAAATAATAGACAATTTAAAGAGGTTGTTGCAATGGAAATTCGGAAACTAAAAGAACCAATTATTGAAGGAATACAGTGTTGTGACTATTATCAAAAAGGGGACAAAGTTTATTTTGTTAAAACAAATATTTTTCAATCTTTAAAAAGATGTTATCAAAGAGATGGCAAGAAAAAAATACTGAGGCATCTATTTGATAATTATATTTTATTTCATCGCTTTAAAATATTATACATAAAAGCCTTTATTAATAAAGATCTTATTAGCGATATTAATACTTAAAAGAAGGTATTAAAAATAAACAATACATTATATTGTCAATATTTGTCATATTTCATTATATTATGTTGCTAATATCTACCATTTATGTTATTGTGTAATCAATATAATAAGAAGAAGAAAAAAATATGGTAGAAAATAAAAAAAAGGGTAATGTTGTCATTGTTTTGGTTATTTTTATAATAGCAATAATGAGTTTTATTACGTATATGCTTAATAAACCAAAATCAATTTTTGCGTTATCAATCAATAGTGTTTATCAAGATTTATTAAGTTTTACAAAGGAATTAGAAAACTCAAAATTATTAGAATTAGCAAAAGATAATACTATTTTGATGACTTCTGATTTATCATTTAAAATTGAGTTACCTGAAGTAGAAGGAGAAATTGCAGAAGTATTAAATTTAGTTAATAAAATTCAATTTAATATGCAGTATGGAGAAGATAATAAAAATAAAAGGAGAATTATTGAATTAAATTCAACAATTGATACTGATAATTTATTTAATGTATTGTTTTATTCTTTAGATGAAAAACAATATATTTATTTAAAAGATATATATGATAAGTATATTCAATTAGATGATGTTTCATATGAATCTATTTTTCAAGAAAAATATATAACTGAAATAGAATATGTCTTAAATAAAATAAAAGATTTAACAATTGAGAGTTTAAAAGATAGTGATTTTACTAAAACAACTGCTGAAATAACTGTGGATGGTGAAAAAATTAATACAAATAAAGTTACTTTTAATTTAACCGAAAAACGAGCAAAGGAAATTGTAATACACGTTCTTACTGGTATTAAAAGTGATGAAAAATGGATTGATGCTATTATAACAATTGTTAATGATTCATTTGCTAAAACTATAAATGGGGAAGAATTAACAAAAGAATTGTTAATTAATAAAATAGAAGAAGGAATTGAATATTTTAATGATTTTGATACTACTGATGATATTATATATATATCAGTTTATACTAAAAAATGGTCTAATACACCAATTCAATATGAAATATTACATCGTGATACTAATTATTTGGATGAAGAAGTTGAAACTAGTATTAAATATTTAGTATATGATAATAAAGAAAAAAATGAAGTAAAAGAAATAATCATGAAATCTGATGAAAATGATACTAAAATTGTATTTCAATTAATAAAAGAGGATAAAGGTAAATATAAATATAAATATACCGTTGATGATAATAAGTTAGAGGAATCATATATATTTAGTGGTGAATTTATTAATACTAAAGAAGAAACACTTTATAACAAAGAATTTATAAATGATTTATTTATTAGTATGAATATTAATGATACTGGTAAAGATTTAGGTACATTTTCTTTAGATATAAAATATACTACTAAAGTTGGTGAAGAGTTAAAAACCGTTAATATTGGTGAAACTGTTAAGTATGATCAATTAACTGATGAAGATCTTTTGATAATATATTTTGGTATTTTAGATAAATTATTAAGTAGTGTTGATTACCCATTAATAAATTTGTTTTAAAGTAATTATTAAGGATATTGGTAATAACCATAAAGATATTATTTTGTATAAGGTAATATCTTTTTTTATATACCACAGAAATGTTATAATATAAATATATTAAGGAGGTAATTATGGCAGTAACTAAAACTAAATTTATTAATTATATTAGATGTCCAAGATATGTCGCGTTAGATGAAATAAAAACTAATGAATTAGATGCTGATGTTTCATTTAAAGAATATCAAGAAGCAGAATATCAAAATAATATTCAAGAGATATTAAATACGATGAGTAATGAGGAGGGTGAAAGTTTAATTGATGTAAAAGACGAACAATTAGAAGTTATGCTACCTTATTATAAAAAAATAGAAGAATTAGCCATTGCTCAAGTTAAAAAGCAATTTGATGGTAATCCAATTCCTAATGATAAGAGTAAAGAACAAGAATCATTTGATTTTACTGAAAAGGGAATTAAGTATTTATGTTATGTTGATATTTATAATCATACTAAAGAAGCTTTTGATATTATTGAGGTAAAAGCTACTACTAGTCGTAAATTTTTAAAACTTGGTCCTACTATTAAGGGTGAATTATATTCTATTTTTATGAAAGATGTAGATGGTATATATCGTTTAAAAGAAGAAATAAAAGATTATAAAATTGAAAATGAAATGCCGATGACTAAATATCTTTCTTTTAAACAAAAATTATTTGATAAATATCATGCTTGTGGTCATTATGTTTATGATTTATTAGTACAACGAATGATTATTGAAGGATATTTAAAAGAGAATAAGCAAGTTGATAAATGTGATTTAATTCATTATTATTTAGCGGTTTTAAATAGTGAATATGTTTTTAATGGTGAATATGATGAAGCAGGGGAACCAATCTATAAAACTGATGAAATGGATAATGAGATAATTGTTTTATTTGATTTTACGCAATTGACAAAGGATTTAATGGATAAAGTTATCCTTGATAAAGAACGGGTTCATCATTATTTAAATGAAATGAATGTTGAACAATGTGATTTAGGAATTCATTGTGAGCATAAAAAAAATACTAAATGTAAATTTTTAGATGTTTGTTTTTATAATGTAGTTCCCAAGAAAAATTCAATTTTAAATTATATTGATAATCATTTTGATTTTAAAGATGAAATGGGTAATAAATATCAGACTTTTGAATTAATTAATAAGGGAACAGTTAAAATGATTGATTTACCGGAATCATATTTAACTAGAAACAATAATATTGTACAAAGGAAAGTAATAATAGAAGATAAACCTTATATTGATAAAAATAAGATTAAAGATGGTTTAAACCAATTAAAATATCCTTTATATCATTTGGATTTTGAAACTTTTCCTTGTCCTTTACCGCGTTATAAAGGGGAAAAGTGTTATATGCAATCCGTTTTTCAATTTTCGTTACATATTGAAAAAGCACCAGGTGAATGTGATTATGTGAAAGATCATTATGAATTTCTAGCACCTAATCATAATGATTGTCGGGAAGAAATTGCTAAAAAACTATGTGAATATATTGATCCCAGTCAAGGTTTAATTATTACATATAATCAATCATTTGAAAAGGGACGTTTACTTGAATTAAGTGTATTATTTCCACAATATCAAGAAAAATTAAAACAAATGAGTAATATTACTTATGATTTATTGTATTTAGTTAAGAATAATACTAAATTATATGAACGTTTAGGTTATAATGAAGAAGTTGCAAAAACATTTAATTATTATCATCCTAATATGAATGGCTCATTTTCAATTAAGAAAGTGTTGCCAGCTTTGGTACCTGAATTAAATTATGATGATTTAGATGTTAGTAATGGAACGGATGCTTTAGTTACATATGCTAAATTTATAGAATATTCAAAAAAAGAATATGAAATTAAATATCAAGCTTTATTAAAATATTGTGCTCAAGATACTTGGGCGATGGTAAAAATTTTAGAAAAATTAAGAACTATAGTCAAGTAATGTCAAATTTATTTAATTTCATTGCAAATTTATAAAATACATAGTATGTTAATATTAGGGAGTGTGATACTGTGATTTATCCATCAATTGATAAATTATTAACTATTGTTGATTCAAAATATAAATTGGTTCATATTGCGGCACATCGATCACGGCAAATGAGAGACACTGGATTTTATCAAATGAAAGAACCAACTTATCGTTCGCAAAAAAATCTTGGACGGGCTTTCGAAGAAATTGCTGAAAACTTAATACATGTTAAATAGTATTAAGTTTTTTTATTTATTTTAATAATTTTTTTAGTTGTGGAAACAATATTTAAAGAAGGAGGTAAAATATGAAAAAAAAGTTAATTATCATTTTAATAATGGTTTGGTGTTGTTCTTTTGTAGGGATTAAAATTGTTTCTGCCTTAAATAAAGGAATGGGAACTAATTTAGTACCAGTAGTTAATGGTGATATGGATGATGATTTAGATGAAACTGATGATAATTTAAATGATAATAATAATGATTTAGATGATGATACTGACCCAGATGATAATCCTGATCCTAATAATGGCATTAATGTTCCTAATGGAAATGGTACTGATGTAGAAGAAGATGAAAATCTTGAAAATGAAAATGGGCTTCCAAATGACAATAACAATGGTAATGACAATAATGGTAATCTTAATGGTAATGGCAATTTAAATGGTGATTTAGATGATGAAGCAGATGATGATTTTCTTACTATTGCGGTTTCTTCATTAGCAGGATTAGCAGTAGGAAGTCTTCTAACATATTATTTTGTTGTTCCAAAAAGAGATTAAAGCAAAAATATAAAGTTTTTGCTTTTTTTATGTAAAAACCTTTTGCACTTTTTTAAATAATTAAGGTATAATTATTTAAAGGTGATTCTATGAAGATAATAAAAATAATTAAATTAAAGGGTAGTAAATATAAAGTAATATTTGATAATAATAATGAATTAATTTTATATGAAGATATTATTGTTAAGTATGTTTTGTTTCCTAATAAAGTAATTGATGATAAATTATTAGTTAAAATTAAATTAGAAAATGAAGAAGCCAAAATATATGATAAATGTTTACGGTATATTACTACTAAATTACGTAGTGAAAAAGAAATAAAAACTTATTTAGAAGGCCAAATTAATAATAAAATAATAATTATTAAAACGATTAATCGGTTAAAAAAAGAAGGTCAAATTAATGATTATCAATTTGCTACTGCGTATTTAAATGATCGCTGGCAATTTAGTAATGCTGGTTTAGCTAAAATAAAAAAAGAATTATTTGATCATGGAATTGATGAAGATATAATAATGAAAGTATCACTTTCTATTACTGAAGAAATGATAATGGAAAAAATAATAAAGTTAGTTACTAAACAAATAAAATTAAATTCTAAATATAGTGGTAATATTTTAAAAAGAAGAATTTTAAATTATATGTATAATTTAGGTTTTGAACAAGTATTTGTTTTGAAATATTTAGATACTTTAAATTTCAAAAATACCCAAAATCTTGAAAAAGAGTTTAAACGATTATATGATTTATATGCTAAAAAATATACAGACGATATTTTAAAATTAAAAATAAAACAAAAACTTTATCAAAAGGGATATGATGATACTGATATTAATGATTTATGGCCATAAAAAAAGTAGATATAGTTTATTACTTTATCTACTTTTTTATTTTTATTTGAAGTTTTTTATTGTTGCGGTTGATTTTTTAAAGCTTCCATGTAATCTTTATATTGTTTTTCCACATTAGAATCATGAATTTTTAATTTATATTCTTTTCTTAATTCTTCAATTGCTACATATGATAAATTAAAATCTTCATTAATTTTTTTAGTAATTAAGTTATCAATAATATCATCTCTTACATCATCTATTTCTGGTTTTTCTTTTTCATCAGTTTTTAAAATAATATGATAACCAAATTTGGTTTTAACTGGTTCTTTTGTATATTCATCTTTTTTAAGTTTATAAGCTGCTTCTTCAAATGCTTCAGCCATAATTCCTTTATTAAACCAATCAAGGTCGCCGCCTTTTTCAGCATTGCCTTCATCATCAGAATGTTCTTTTGCTAATTCAGCAAAGTCAGCACCATCTTTTAATTGTTCAATTAAATCTTCAGCTTTTTCTAAAGCTTCTTTTTCTTTTTCTTCCTTTTCTTCGGTAGTCATTTCATCAGTAACTTCTGGAACAATTAAAATATGACTTGCTTTAATATCACCAACAATTTCTTCTTCATAGTACTCTTCAATTTCTTTATCTTTGATAGTTGATTTAATATAATCATCAATTGCTAAATTACGTTTAAGACTTACTTCAATAAAGTCATATAATTCTTTTTCGTTATTAATGCCCCATTCATTTTTAATTGCTTGTAAGAAGTTTTCACCAGTTTGTTCTTTGATTAAATTAATTTGTCCTTTAATTTGATTTGCTAAATCTTCATCAGTTTTATATTTATCATTTAAGATAATATTATCAATTAAATATACTATTGTATCTCTAGCAAAACGATCTTTCATTTCGTCATATAATTGATTAGTTGTGATATTAGACCCTTCAATGGCGACTATTACTTCTTCTCCATTTTTTAAAACCGGTATTTTGTTCCATGCTCTCCCAATTATTATTCCTAAAACTAATATTAAGACAGCACTAACAGACATAATTATTTTTTTTGTATCCATTTTTGTGTTCATTTATGTTCCTCCTTAAATCTAAAAACCATCATATCAAAAATCAGGAAAAAATACAAGAATATAAATAAAGTATTCACCAATATTGGGAAAAAGCCATACAATAAGGTGAGAGATAAAAAGGAGGAATGACTATGGGGAAACCATATTTAACCGGATCTGCTATTGTTCTAGTATTATTTATTCTTTTAGTTATCGTCATAGGAGCTTGGGTTTAGATATTTTAAATAAGGAGGTGTCTATCTATGTCTTGTGCAAATCCTTGTCCTTATCCTAGTACTGGCTATGTAGTTATTTTAGTATTATATATTTTATTAGCCATTATCCTAGGTTCAGTTATATGTTATTAAAAAAGAGGAAACTCTTTTTTTATTTTGTTATTTTTGCAAGAATAGTTTCCACTTCTAATTTTGGTTGTGATTCTTTATAGATTGGTAATAAATGTACATGATAGTGTTTTATTTCTTGACCATATTCATTATTTTGGGTAATAGTTAAACCATCCATATTTAGTTTTTCTTTTAATAATTTGTACATATCTTTAGTTATTTGATTAATATGTTTTAAAATATCTAAAGGAATATCATTTATATCTCGATAATGCTCCTTTGGAATAATTAAAGTATGACCATTAGTATCAGGATGAATATCCAAAAAAACTTTTACCACCTCATCTTCGTATAAAGTATAAGCTGGTATTTCCCCTTTGCTAATTTTACAAAAAATACAATCCATTTTATCAACTCCTTGTATTGATTATTGTATCATATTATTTTGTAAAAAGTAATTACTAATAAAAGATTAAATAAATTTATTATTTATACAAGTAAACAAAATTAAGTTGCTACTTTTAATATTGTTTGATAAAATTAAAAGGACAAGAGGTGATAATATTGTTATTAAAAATAGATAATTTAAATGTATTAGTCGGTGATAAACAGCTTCTACATAATTATAATTTAAATATAGATAAAGGGGAAATTCATGCCATAATGGGTCCGAACGGTAGTGGCAAATCTACTTTAGCGAAAGTCATTATGGGAGCGGAAGATTATAAAATAATTACTGGTGATATATATTATGATAATGAAGATATTACCAAATTAAAGGTTGATGAAAGAGCTAGAAAAGGAATTTTTTTAGCAATGCAATCCCCTTTAGAAATAGAAGGTATTACTAATGCTGATTTTTTAAGAACGGCCCTTAATACGAAAACAAAAACTAATGTTGATATATATCAATTTATTAAAGAAACAGAGGATGCTATTAATGAATTGAAAATGGATTCTAATATGCTTCATCGTTCGATTAATAGTGGATTTTCTGGTGGGGAACGAAAGAAAAATGAAATATTGCAAATGAAAATATTAAAACCAAAATTAATTATCCTTGATGAAATTGATTCTGGTTTAGATATTGATAGTTTAAAAATAGTTGCTCATAATATTCTTCAATATCAACAGGAAAATAAAGAGGTTAGTATTTTAATTATTACTCATTATCCTCGTCTTTTAAATTATATTAAACCAGATTATGTTCATATTATGACTTGTGGTAAGATTGTGAAGTCAGGCGATTATGAACTAGCTTTAAAAATAGAAAATCAAGGTTATAATAATGTAAAAACAATTAAAAACCAAAATAATAAGGAATCTACAATAAAGGAAAAAGAAGAACATGAATAAAATAAAAGTAGTAGCAAATGGTGAGTATCAAATTAATGTTAATCAAAATATTATTGTTAATGATTATACTAAATCATCAGAAGTTAATAAGGAATGGCTATTTATTTATGTACCTAGTAATATGGATGAGACTTTAGATTTGAAACTATGTAATACTAATACTAAAGAGAAAATATATATATTATTAGATGATAATAGTAAATTAGATTTATTTATGATCGCTAATAAACAATTACCATCTAATTATGAATTTAAATTTGTTATAAAAGATAATAGTGAATTAGTTGTAAATAAATTTTATTATGGAAATGGACATCATGAAAAATTAATAATTGATTTAATTGGTTATAAAAGTAAAGTATATTATAATTTAAGTACTGTTACTAAAGATAAACAAAAGTATATAATGAATATTAATCATAGTAATCAAGAAACAGTTAGTATTATTAATAACCGTGGCATTACTATTAATAATACAGCGCTAGAATTAGAAATAAATGGTTATATTCTAAAGGGAATGAAAAAAAGTGTAATGGAGCAAACTAGTAAAATTATTACTTTAGGTGAAAATTATAGTGTTATTAAACCAAATTTATTTATTGATGAAAATGATGTTTCAGTAAGACATGGTGCATCCATTGGTAGTTTTCAGAAAGAATCAATATTTTATTTACAAACTAGAGGTCTTTCCAAAGCAAATTGTTATCAGTTATTAATGCAAGCTTTTATTTTATCAATATTAAAAATAACGGAAGAAAAAAAGAAAGAGCTTTTACAAATTGTTAATATAGGAGGTGAAAATCATGAATGTTCGAAATGATTTTCCAATGTTAAAGCAAAATATAATTTATTTTGATAATGGGGCGACTACTTTTAAACCATATTCAGTAATTAATGCAATTGTTGATTATTATAGTAATTATACTGCTAATGCCCATCGTGGTGATTATGATAATAGTTTAAAAGTTGATGAAAAATATGAAGGTACTAGAGAAAATGTTTGTCAATTTATTAATGCTAGTAATACAAAAGAAATTATTTTTACTAGTGGTGCTACTGATTCTTTAAATATGATTGTTAATGGTTTCTTTAAATATAATTTAAAAAGCGGTGATGAAATATTAATAACAAGAAGTGAACATGCTTCTTTAGTATTGCCATGGTTTGAACTAGCAGAACAACTTGGTTGTATTATTAAGTATATTGATCTTAATGAAGATTTAAAAGTAACAATGGATAATGTTAAAGCATCAGTTACTAATAAAACAAAAGTTATTGCTCTCGCGCATACTACTAATGTTGTTGGTGATATTAGACCAATTAAAGCAATAACTCAATATGCACATCAACAAGGAATTTATGTAGTTGTCGATGGGGCCCAAAGTGTTCCTCATATTAAGGTTGATGTGCAAGATTTAGATGTTGACTTTTTAACTTTTTCTGGACACAAAATGCTAGGACCAACTGGCATTGGGGTTCTTTATGGGAAAGAATTTTTATTAAAAAAATTGAAACCACATAATGTTGGTGGTGGTATGAATGTTGATTTTACTAGTTTAAAAGAGTTTTCATATCGAGAATTACCGCATCGTTTAGAAGCAGGTACCCCTAATATAGCAGGTGTTATTGGTTTAGGTGCTGCTATTGATTATATTAATAAAGTGGGAATTGATAATATTACTAAACATGAACAAATGTTAAAACAGTACGCAGTGCAGAAGTTAAATTCTTTACCTAATATTGAAGTTTATAATCCTAATACTAAAGCAGGAATTATTGCTTTTAATGTAAAAGGAGTATTTAGTCAGGATACAGCGGTTTATTTAAATAAATATAATGTTTGTGTTAGAGCTGGTAACCATTGTGCTAAGATGCTAAGTGAAGATATCAATGTTAGTAGTACTTGTCGCATTAGTTTTTATTTATATAATACAACCGAAGAAATTGATTATTTAGTATCATTACTTGATAATAAAGATATATTAAGGGAATCATTGTAGGTGAGAATATGAATGATGATTTAAAAAGAAATATTATTCTAGATCATTATTATAATCCTTTGCATAAAGGATTAGTTAATGATGATAGTTATATAAAAGTTAATGTTAATAATGAATCATGTATTGATAATATTGATTTAATGGTTAAAATTGAAGATAATGTTATTAGTGATATTCGTTTTGATGGGGAAGCTTGTGCTATTTCAACTTCAGCCACTTCCATTATGATTAAAATGTTATTAGGGAAAACCATTGAAGAAACTTTACAAATATTAAAAGAATATGAAAAAATGATTAATGAAGAAATATATAATGCCGATATAATTGATGAAGCTATTGTTTATAATGATATATATAAGCAACCAAATCGTAAGAAGTGTGCTTTGTTACCATGGCGAGGTTTAAAAAAAGTATTAAAAGAAAAATAAGTTTATACTATTATAATTGATGTAGGTGAGATTAGTGACAAAATTAACATATGAAACGCCCAAAGGGTTAAATGAAGAAATTATTTTGAAAATATCACAAATTAAACAGGAGCCAAAATGGATGACTGATTTTCGTGTAAAATCATATTATGCTTTTATTAATAGTCCGATGCCTGATTTTGGTCCTTATTTAGATATTGATTTTGGTCGACTTACTTATTATAAAAGAATAGATGATAAGGTTCATGCTGATTGGGATGAAGTACCTAATAAAGTTCGTAAAACATTTGCTGATATTGGTATTCAAAAAGCAGAAAAAGAGTATTTAGGTGGTGTATCAACACAATATGAAAGTGAAGTAATATATCACAATATGTTATCTTATTTAGATAAAAAGGGTGTTATTTTTGTTGATACGGATACGGCATTAAAAAAATATCCAAAATTATTTCGTAAATATTTTAGTCAATTAGTTAAATATGATGAAAATAAATTTACTAGTTTAAATGGCTGTGTATGGAGTGGCGGGACTTTTATTTATGTACCACCAGGTGTAAAATTAGATCGTCCATTACAAAGTTATTTTCGGATTAACACTAAAGATATGGGTCAATTTGAACGAACAATTATTGTGGTTGATGATGATGCTGAATTGGATTATATTGAAGGATGTACAGCACCGACTTATACAACTGATTCTTTACATGCAGCAGTAGTTGAAATATATGTTGGTAAAAATGCTCGTTGCCGTTATACTACGATTCAAAATTGGGCATCAAATATTTATAATTTAGTAACTAAACGTGCAATTGTCGAAGAAAATGGGTTAATGGAATGGATTGATGGTAATATTGGGTCTAAAGTTAATATGAAATATCCAGCCGTAATTTTAAAGGGTAAAGGCGCTAGAGGGAATTGTGTAACAATTTCGGTGGCTGATCAAAATCAAATTCAAGATACAGGAGCCAAAATGATTCATCTCGCACCATATACTAAAAGCAATATTATGGCTAAATCAATTGCGCGTAATGGTGGTAATGCTAGTTATCGTGGTTTAGTTAAAATAACAGAAGCAGCTACTAATAGTTATAGTAGTGTTAAATGTGATACTGTTATTTTAGATGAACAATCAAAAAGCGATGCCATCCCAACTAATATTTTAGCTAATCAATCATCAGTTTTAGAACACGAAGCTACTGTTTCTAAAATTAGTCAAGAACAATTATTTTATTTAATGAGTCGTGGTCTTACAATGGAGCAAGCCACTGAACTTATTATTTTAGGTTTTATTGATGTATTTAGAAAAGAATTACCAATGGAATATGCAGTAGAATTAAATAAATTATTACAAAAAAAAGAGTATTGTTTATAAATAAATTATGAATAAAATAATTAGATTATATAAAAGTGAGAATATATTTATTAGTTTTGATAAATATATTTTTTTTGTTATTTGCTTAATTTATTAATTATGTTTATTATGTTTTTGGGAGGAGGATAAATATGTTAAATCAAATTGTTATTGTTGGGCGGTTAGTACGTAATCCAGAATTAAGAGAAACCGAAAGTGGGAAAAAAGTAACTAATATTACAATTGCTGTTCCTCGATCTTATAAGAATGGCAAAGGGGAATATGATACTGATTTTATTGATTGTACATTATGGATGGGTATTGCGGAAAATACGGTGGAATATTGTAAAAAAGGAGATTTATTAGGAGTTAAAGGACGGGTTCAAACTAGAAGTTATGAGCAAGGAGAAGAAAAACGAAAATATGTAACGGAGGTTGTAGCTGAAAAAGTAACTTTTTTATCAACAAAAAACAAGGAATAGTCCTTGTTTATTAATATCAATTCAATATGGTATAATATGTTTAGTTGGTGATAAGATGGAAGAAAATTTAAAAAATATTGAACTTTTTTTCAATTATAATATGAAAATAAAAAATTTAATGTATGATTTGGCTTTTAAGGATGAATATGCATATAATCAAGAATCGTTAATTGAGTATGGAAATAAATTATTTAAAACATTAGATATAATAGAAAGTTATTTATTAAAGATTTTATTAATTTTTGAATATGATGAAAAATATATTATTGCTTTAAAGAAAAGATTTACTAATTATAGAGAAGAATTTATAAATGTTCAGAATAGTGTAATAGGTTTAAAAAAAGTTTATCAAAAAAACATTTCTGATATGCGTAAAAATTTTATTGATTCAGTAAATAAAAGTTTCATTGGCTATTATTTATATCGGGGGGATAATGTTTTAGAACCAGTTTCAATAAATGAATACTTACATTTTTTGCATGCTTCGATTATTAATAATGAAGAGATTTATCAAAAAATGCCAGAAATTGAATCAATAGGTGAAAATGAGTATAATTCAATTCATTTGTATGGAAAAAGAAATGATGCTGCTTATGAAATATTTAAATCTTTTCCGATAAAAGATACTAGAGTAGATATTTTAAGTTTAAATGATAGAATTTTAATTATGGTTAGAGATTTAGGGCATGCATTAATGATTGAAGTAACTTTTAAAAATGAACAAGCAATTGTAAATTATTTTATTCCTAAAATATGTAATTATTTAATGGCGAATGAATTACGAGGTATAACTGAAGTTAAAAATGATAGTAAATATGCAAAGGGTTCATTTGAAATAGAAAATAATTTATTAAAAGAAGTTTTATTTGATTTTCTGGTTAAAGTACCAAAAGATGAAGATATGTTTAAAGAAGGCGGTATGTGTTATGAGGAAAAGAATAAAAAAATTTTATAACTGTTAATATTATAAAATTTAAAATATGTAATGGAGATCGGAACAAAAAACAAGGAAAATTAAAATTCCTTGTTTTTGTAATCTCGATAAAAGATTTCATCTGGTTTCTTCCCAAATATATAAGCAATATTAATTGCCATTTGGTATGAAAGCCTTCTTTTCTTACTTTCTATTTGCCAATAGAAAGTTTTGCTGATATTCAGTTTATTAGCCATATCTTGATGTGTATAACCAGCGCTTAGTCGTAATTGTTTTAATGATGACATATTATCTCCCCTAAATTAATTATATAACTTTTTACTATAAAAAGGCAATACCTTTAAGTAATAATTACCTTTTATCATTTGTTTAATTATTGTATAATGGTAATATGATGGAGTGAATTAAATGAAAGAAGTTAATAAAGCAAAAGCGAGTTATGAAATTATTGATGAAGAAAAGAAAGAAATAATGTATGATAATGAAAAATGGGTCGATATAATATTAGATTATATTAAAAATATTAATCATATTAGTCAAGAATCTATTAAAGCGCGATATTTTCAAATAATTGATTCATTTTTAAGCAACAAAATATATAATCCAAATGGCTATGAACAGGAATTAGAGGTTATTATTAAAAGTTTTATTGAAAAGGTTATTATACCTAATTTCCAAAATGATATTACTATTATCTATGCTAGTTCGTTAATGGTTGCTATAAAAAAAGGAACAACTGACTTTGTAAAAAATAATCAAGAATTATTTACTACTGTTAAAGAATTGTTTAATATAGATGATAATCTTCAACGAAATGAAATTTATAATAATGTTTATCAAGAACTTAATGATCTTAATATAAAGAAATTAATTAATTATGTTGATATTACTACTGATCAAGGAATTGTATTTCAATTACTTGTTAATGGTAGTAAACAATTTGAAGATGTTATAATTAATAATTCGGTTTTATTTAATAGTATAGATATTGAAAGAGTCGATTTAAAATATGTTGAGAGTAACATTGAAGTACTTAAATTAGTAATAAATAACGATAAAAATATTAAACATATTTGTAATATGAATCAATTTAATATTCATAAAAACGATTTATATAAACTATTAAATAAGGTTATTTTTTCATTATCTGATTTAGAAAAAACTAAAATATTAGCTAATCCTAAGTTAATTAAACTAGATTTTTGGTATGTAAAAGAAATTTTTAACTCGATTAGTAATTCATTATTAAAAATAGATTTAATTATTTCATGCCCAAGTGCTTTTCGATATTTAACTGAAAATTATTATATTAATATTTTTAGCAATATGGAAATACAGGATATTAAAATATTAATTGATAAAATTGATTTTGATTTAATCACGGATCCTTATTTTCAAAAAGTAATTCTAGGAGCGATGATTGGGGTTAAAGAAGAAAAAATTAAAGAAGTGTTATTCAAACAAACGTGGTGTAATCATCCAGATATTATAACAAAAACGCAAATTTTATTGTTTATAATTAGTATTAAAAATGAACAACTTATCAGTAAAATTTTATTAAATGAACACATTATTAATAAACTTAATATTTTTGATTATGCTTTTATTTTAGGAACTTCCAATTTAAGTAAAGAAGTAATTATTAATATTCTTACTGCTCCTGAATTAAATTCTAAATATAATCAATATAATTTAACTGATTTAAATTTGGATAGTAATGATTTGGTAGCTATATTAAATAATAAATATATAGAATTAATGCAACAAATGATTAAAAATAAAGAAATTAATCTTGATTTAATTAATAGTATTAGTATAGCGGAAATTCTTGATGATAAATTATCTTTTTTTAATGAAAATATTGATATAATTATGAGGGGCTTATTATCAAAAGAATATCGCTCTAAACAGTTGGAAATTAAAACGATGTATTATATTTTAGAAAAATATATGGAATATTTAACTAATCAAGCGGGTATAAATTGTATTTGCCGTTGTCTTCCTACTATTTGTTTTAATGAAAATGAACAGGGAGAATATAGTGGGAATTATATTAAATTAAATCAAGAATATATAAAATCTCAGATGATTAATAATATTGAAGTGTTAATTACTATTAATCATGAAAAAAGGCATGTTATAAAAATTAATGACTTTAGAATTAATGATAATAATATTCAAATCTTGTGGATGCTTAAAGATTATTTATTGACTGAACGGTTTAAAGATAGGGAGCAAAAACTTGGTTTATCAATGTCACAAATATACCGAAATTATCAATATTTTAGTTATGAAAGTGATGCTCGATGTGCTTCTGTTATTGATACTATTAAATATTTAAAGGAAGTGGCACCTGATATAGCTGAATTTTTGATTTATGAATATACTGAAAAATTAAAAGAAGACATAAAAATTAAAGATAATAAAACGAGAATTATTTCAAATGATGGTGAGATTGATGATTTAGATAGTATTTTTAATTGTTATTGGCGAGATTTAAGTCTTACAAAACGGCAAAAATATTTAAATATGTATCCAATTTTAAAAAAGGAGTATAATGATGATGGAACGCGAAAGGATATTGTAGAATTAATATATGAAAGTAATATATGGTCGGAAAAGTTAAGACAATTTCATGTTGATAAAGAATTATTAAGAAGTGATGATAATTTATTAATGGAGTATTCTTTAATTAAGAAGAATATAACCTTTTATACTAAATTAATAAAACAACGATTAATGATTATAATTAATGATGATAATTTAAAATCATTACCTTCACAATTAACTATTAAATTATCAGACTGGGAAGTATTATCTTCTTATGATTGTGATGAACCGAGTTTGAAAACATTAGGTTACCAATATTTATTAAAAGCAATGATTGATTTTAAAAATTTTATAAAAATTAATGATTATGAAATAAACAAACCTATTTTACTAGAAATTTTTACTTCAATTTATAATAATTTATATGAGCGTTTAAGTAATACGTCGGTTGCTATGGATAAAGCTTCAAATATAATAAATTGTAAATTAGATAATAGTATTAAATTACTAGAAGATTATTTATATGATAATAAATTAGAAATGATTGATAACAGGAAAGGGAGGAATAACAACGAAAAAGTTTGAATCTTTAATTAACAGTGATAAATCATTATTTTGGTGAAAAAGTATGAAAAAATTATTAAAAATAAAAAGAAAGGGAACGAGTATGAATATTATTGAAATAATAAATAAAAAAAGATTAAAACAAGAATTAAGTAAAGAAGAACTTGTATATGTTATTAATGGTTTTTTAACTAATGAAATTAAGGATTACCAAATGAGTTCGTTATTAATGGCTATTTGTATAAATGGGATGACTGAAGCAGAAACGATTAATTTAACTTTAACGATGTTAGATAATAGTGATATCTTAGATTTAAATCAAATTGATGGTATAAAAGTTGATAAGCATTCAACTGGTGGGGTTGGTGATAAAACAACGTTAGTAGTTGTACCATTAGTTGCTAGTTGTGGTGTTAAGGTAGCAAAAATGAGTGGTAGGGGATTAGGGCATACTGGTGGTACCATTGATAAATTAGAAGCAATTAAAGGGTTTAATGTTAATTTAAGTAATGAGGAATTTATTAAACAAGTTCAAAGGATTGGGGCAGTTATTACTACTACTAGTCATAATTTAGTACCAGCTGATAAAAAAATTTATGCTTTAAGGGATGTAACTGGTACGGTTAGTTCAATTCCTTTAATTGCCGCTAGTATTATGAGTAAAAAAATTGCTACGGGAGCAGACAAAATAGTACTAGATGTTAAAGTCGGGAAGGGTGCTTTAATTAATAATAAAGAAGAAGCCCAAGTATTAGCTAATTTAATGATTAAGATTGGCAATTATTTTAAGAAAGAAGTAGTAGTTGTTATTTCTAATATGGATTATCCATTAGGTAATAATATTGGTAATGGTTTAGAAATAGAGGAAACTATTAATATTTTAAAAGGTAATATTGATACAGATTTAGGTGAATTATGTATTGCTTTAGCAACGGAAATGGTTAGTTTGGGTAAAAGTATAACTTTAGAAGAAGCCAAACAATTAGTAATTAATAATTTACATTCAGGATGTGCTTTCGATAAATTTAAAGAAATGGTTACTTATCAGAATGGTGATATAGATGATATTAATATTGCTTCTCAAGTTATTGAAATAAGATCAAATAATAAAGGTTATATAACTAATATTGATGCTTTAACGCTTGGTAAAGTATGTGTCGATTTAGGGGCTGGCCGTAAACAAAAAGAAGATGATATTGATTATGGAGTAGGAATAGTATTAACGAAAAAAATTAATGATTATGTTCAAATAGATGATGTTATTGCTAAAGTATATGTAAATAAACTAGGTATTGACCTTAAAAAAATATTATCGGCTTTTACGATTGAACTTCAACCTATCAAAAAAGAACCACTAATATTAGCGGTTCTAAGAAAAAATATGTTTTAATTTTACTTTAAAAATTTAGCATAATATTCATCAAAAGTAATATTATTTTCATAAATATAAGTAGCTATTTCTTCACCAACATAACGTATATGCCAAGGTTCATATTTATACCCCGTTATATCTTCTTTATTTAACGGATAACGAACAATAAAACCATAACGATGAGCATTATTCTTTACCCAAGCATATTCAACGGTTTTTTCAAAATTAGAAAATGATAATACTGTATTATAAATATCGAGTGCTAAACCAGTTTGATGTTCAGAATGACCTGGTTTGGCTGAATAAGTATTAGCTTTTTCTTCGCCATCACGATCGACATATCGTTTATAAACAGCCTCTTGTGAATCGTAACTACGATAACCTGATACTACTTTTATAGTTAAATTAATACTTTTAGCATCATTAGCTATTGCAATAAAAGCATCAATTACTGGTTTAGTAGCTTTAATATCATTATTAATTGCATATTTAGTTCCAAATGATTGTAAGTTTTTCGGGATAAAATCTTTATCTAGATAGTAATATTTATTAACAATAACAATATTACTATCTGGATTTTTTGTTTTTTCTATCTTTTCATAAAAATTATAATCCAAATTCATATTAACATAATTAATTACCTTTTCATAACTATAATTTGTATTATCATTTTTATAAAGAATATATCGCTCTAGATTATTAATATCAAAATATTGATCAGTAATGTAATTAGTTAAATTAGGAATAATTCCTGTTTGATCAATAATTTGATCTATTTCATTTTGATTTAAATGTTCAAAAATATGATTAATTTCATCATTGCGATAACCAATTGCTTTTAAACCATTTAAATGTTCAATATATTTATCATAGTTTTTATATTCAAAATAAATATAATCAGTAAGATTATCAGCAATATAATTCCCTTCTAATAATGCTACTTCTAAAGTTTTTGAATAAATATCATTTTCAATTAAATAATTAGTTAAATCATAGTCAATAATTAACTCAATAGTTTGTTTATTATAATTTAAAGCTTTTAATTGTTTTTCAATACTATTATTTGTAATTAAGGAAACTCCTTTAAAAATAAAGAAAAAACATAATGCTGATAAAGCAAATATTAAGATGTAATATTTATAATTTTTGTTCATTATATTCACTCCTATTATAATTAATTATATTGCATTATTTTATTAGTGTCAATAATGTGTAATTAATATACTTATTTAAACATAGTTTTAAATAGAGGTGTTATGATGAAAAAAATATTAATATTATTATTTTGTTTTATGGTGTTTATATTTTATGTTAAAGCTGAGACATTAGAACTAGCACCAAAGGCGAAAAGTGCTTTATTAATGGAAGCTAGTACGGGGACTATTCTTTATTCTAAAGATATTCATAGTAAACATGCTCCTGCGTCAATGACTAAAATCATGAGTATGCTTTTATATATTGAAGCAATTGAAAACGGTAATTTAAAATGGAATGAATTAATTAAAATTTCAACGCATGCTTCTAGTATGGGAGGTAGTCAAATTTATTTAGAGGCAGGAGAAGTAATGAGTGTCGAAGATTTGTTTAAAGGAGTAGCAATTGCTTCTGGTAATGATGCTACTGTTGCTTTAGCGGAAAGAATTGGGGGAAGTGAAGATCATTTTGTGGAGTTAATGAATAAAAGAGCAAAGGAACTAGGTTTAAAAAATACTAATTTTAAGAATGCAAGCGGTTTAGATGCTGCTAATCATTATTCTTCTGCTTATGATATGGCAGTTATGGCTCGTGAATTAGTCAAACATGAGGATGTATTAAAATATACGTCAATATATGAAACTTATTTAAGAGAAAATACTGATGATAAATTTTGGCTAGTTAATACTAATAAAATTGTATGTTTATATTACTATAAATTTTTAGAAAGTGGGGATAAGAATATATATGTTAATAAATAAAGAATTGCAAATGGAAATCATGCGTTTTTTTTTAACTACTAGTATTCCAAAAATGCTAGAAGATAAAACGAAGTAGGAGTAAAAATGTTATTATTAACTGGTATATATATTCGTGTTTCGACCGAAGAGCAAGTTAATGAAGGTTTTTCTCTTAATGCGCAAAAGGAAAAACTAACTAAGTATGCAGAGTTAAATGATTGGGATATTTTTGATTATTATATTGATGACGGCATTAGCGGTAAGAACATTAAAGATCGACCAGAAATAAATAGGATGTTGAATGATATTAAAATTGGTAAAATAAAAAATGTTTTAGTATATAAATTAGATCGTTTAACTAGGTCATTATATAATTTAATGGAATTAATTAATTTATTAGAAATTTATGATTGTTCATTAAACTCTCATACCGAAAAATTAGATACAAGTAATGCGGTAGGAAGAATGTTTGTTAAAATTCTTGGTACTTTTGCGGAGTTTGAAAGAGAAAACTTAGCGGAAAGAATTAGTTTTGGTTATGAACAAAAAACTAAAGAAGGAAATTATACTAATACTAATGGGGTATACGGTTATAATTATATAATTGGTGAAGGTAAACTAGAAATAAACCAGGAAGAAGCTAAATTAGTTAATCGCATTTATGATTTATTTTTAGCTAATTATTCAATGTTAAAAATTAGTAAATTATTTAATATGGAAAAAGTACCAACGAAAAGAGGGGGTAAATGGGCACCTTCTACGATTAAATCTATTTTAACTAATCCTTTATATGTTGGTAAAGTTAGATATGGTGTTAGGCAAAAACATAAAACCATTTTAGCAGACGGGATTAAACATTTACCAATAATCGAAAAAAGAAAATATGATAATGTACAAAAACTATTAAATAACAGATCCAATTTTAATACGAAGCGGTATTCTAGTGAAAATACTTATTATTTTCATGTTTTGAAATGTGGTAATTGCGGTAGTAAAATGCATGCTAAACAACAAATTAAAAATGGAAAAACATATATAACTTATATTTGTAATGGACGAAACAATAATATTTGTACAGCTCCTGGTTTTTCACATGCAAAGCTTGAAAAAACTTTTGTTAATTATTTAAGTCAATTACCAAAATTATTATTAGATGATTCTATTTTTATTACTGATGACCCTAAAAAAAATAATTTAAAAATAAAACGTAAAATTAATAAAATAAAAAATAAAAAAAGTGAAATACGAAATTTATTTTTAGAAGGAAGTATATCTCTTACTGATTATAAAGTTTTAATTGATAGTTTAGAAAATAAATTATTAACTTTTAATAATGAATTACAAAGTAATAATTTATTATTATTACCAATGGCTAAAATAAAAGAAAAAATTATTGATATTAAATTAAATTGGGATTACTTAAATAATATGGAAAAGAAAATATTTTTAGAAAGATTTATAAAGGTTATCGAGGCAAAAAAAGAAGCGCAGGAAGTTATAATTATGAAGATAAAATTTAATAATTAAAAAAAATGGCAATATTATTGACAATTTGTCGATTTATGTTAAAATAAAATTATATATAATATAAGGTAACGAGGATATCTTAATAAAAATTATTTTTAAAAAGTAAAGGGAGCGATGTATTTATGGCAAAAAAAAGGCATGTAAGAAGAATTAGAAATCTTGTTTTTGTTAGTTCTTTAAGTGCTGTAATATTAGTAGTTTCAACATATGCATGGTTTGTGGGAATGCGAACTGTTCATGTAACTAGTTTTGATGTAAAAATAGCATCAACTGAAAGCCTATTATTATCACTTGATGGGGAAAGATGGAGTTATGAAGTGAGTATTTCAAAATCAACTTTAGATGATGTATCATATGAAGGGCACACTAATAGTTGGGGTGGCGATGGTTTAGTACCAATGTCATCAATTGGAATTATGGATGCTACTTCTTCACGAATGGTATTATATGAAAAGGCTAGTTTCACACCTACTCCTGGTGGTTATCGTTTGATGACTAGTCGTGTTGATAACTATACTCCTGGTCAACTTGAACAAGATGGGTATGTTGTTTTTGATTTGTTTATTAGAAATATTACTGGTAGTCAATATATTAAAGAATTAAATGAGGCTGATGAAGAAGCTATTTATTTAACAGTTGATTCGGAAGTAATAGTGGCAGCAGATGGTGTTGCTGATACTGGTATTGAAAATTCAGTCCGAGTTGCGTTTGGCCAAGTTGGTCGTATTATTGGAACTTCAAAAGAAACAGCTAAAATTACTGGTATTACATGTACAACAGATGATGATGTAACTGGTATTTGTCGAACTGCTCAAATATGGGAACCAAACGATACAGCTCATGTGGCGAATGCCATTAGTTGGTATAATGTTTCTTGTAAGAAAAGAACTGGTTCGGTTGTTACTAATCCATCATCTTATGCGGGTTCTTGTAATCCAGTTGTTGATGGTACTGCTTATAATACATATGCGGTGAAAACCAAAATAAATTCATCAAATAATGTGGATATTTATGATGGTACTGATTATAATACATATACAGGCAGTAGTGATTACTTATATGCATATCCATATTTTACTGATACAATGAAAATACAAGAAGGTACAAGTCGTCCACAATTTATGACTTTAGCACCAAATAGTATTACTAAAGTAAGAATATATATATTTATTGAAGGTCAAGATATTGATAACTATGATTTAGCGTCAATTGGTAAAAAAATTTCAGTTAGTTTTGGATTCACTAAAGAAAGATTTACTGGCGATGATATTGATTATGAAGGTCCAGATTTCACACCACCAGTGATTTCGATATTAGGTGATAATCCATTAGAAATTACGCAAGGTGAAGAATATGAAGATCCTGGTGTTACTGCTGAAGATGATCGCGATGGTGACATAACAGAAAATATTATTATTGATACTAGTGAAGTAAATACTGCAACTCCTGGTGTATATTATGTAACTTATACTATTAAAGATGCAGCAGAAAATGAAACTATTAGAACTAGAACAGTAATTGTTCGTGAATAATTAATTTAAATTAAACATACTAGCCAGTGGTTATGTTAGTAATGATTATAAAAATATAAAAGAGTAATCAAGGTTGGTTACTCTTTTATAAAAAGAAAAAAGGGTGGTATTATGACTAAAGAACAAAAAGTAAATTTTGATATGTCAACACTTAGTTTAAGCGAGTTAATTAAAGTTTATGAGGAAATAATTAATTTCTTAAACTTTTTAGAAGAAAAGAAAATAGTAGAGGAGAAGGTGGCACAAAATGAGTAACTTTTTAAAGTTCATTGAAGAAGATATTACGGCCAAAAAAACTTTACTTTCTACTATGCCTACTAAAACAAAAAGAGATATAAAAAAATACAACGAAAAAATTACAGATATGATTAATAAATATAATGAATATGAAGGAAGCGTAAAAAAATATCTTGATACGAAGAGTAGGTCATTTAATATTAAAAAAAAGAATAATGATTCAGAAAAATTAAGTAATCAAGTTAATTCTTTAGAGCATGTACGTTTTGTTTTAAACCCTGACAATACTTATTATGAAAAAATGGGATTTGATAGTTTATTATATCAAATAAGTAATTATTATTATTTTAATTTTAATTGTTTAAACGAAATTATTAATAATTTTTTAGACAAGTTTGAATTAGTTGGAATTAAACTTACTGGTAATGATTTTGAATATACTTGCTATGTCAAAGAATATATGACTTCTTTTTTGGAAGTTAGATACAAGAAAAAAAGTAATTATGAGGAAGTTGCTAAAATATTCGAAAAAATTTATTGGGTTAATCCAGAAATTATTGAACATATTGAATTAAATTTTCGAAAATTAATTAAAAAATATGAAAAGGAATTTAATAATTATATTAATGAATTACAAAAAAAAGTAATGTTAGAAAATAGATTAAATAATTATGCTGACTGCTTAGAAAAATTAAAAAAAGCATATATTAAATTAAGACGTTCTGAGCGTGAAGATATATGTGATATTGTCGATTTAGCCAAAACTGGTGAAATTGAGATTAACAATTATTTTGATGAAAGTAAATTTAGGACTACGGCATATAGTAGTTTAATGATTGATTCATTAAATTTCGATGATAAAGAAAGGATGACTAATTTTTATAAAAAATTAGAAAAATTATTAATTAATTTAGAAGAATATAATAATTTTTTAAAATTTATGCCATTATTCAATGATTTTAAAAACGAATATGAAAAACAAATACCAAATAGTGATAAAGATTTAAAACGGGAAGCGGTATTAAAAAGATTAAAAGAACTTATAACTAAAATAAATAATAAAGAAGCTAAATTAGAAAAATTAAATAAGAAAATATTTAGTGATGGCTTAGGTTTTTTTATGTTTAAAAATAACAATACCATAAAAGAATTAAAAAGCACCTCGATTAAATTAGCAAAAGAATTATATGAATTATATAAAGAATATGAACAAGAATGTTTTAATGATAAAGTTTTATCTATTTTAACTAATTCTTTAACGATTCCTGAATTACTACATTTATATTACAGTTATGATTATTTCAAGAAGAAAGCGATTAAAAAAGTATTCGATGTGACTACTTATGATGAAGTGATTAAATATAGTGAAGAATTTGATTTATTTGCTATGAATCCTACTAATGTAATAATAAAGGGTGTAACAGTATTTGAAGAAAATAATTTAGCAAGAGTAATTATGAATAGATATCGTTTAGATAATATCAATGTAACAGAAGAAACTTTAAGTTCAGAAGAATTAAATGTTTTAATTGAAAAAATTAAATTTTTATTAAGAATAAGCGAAATTGAAAATAGTGCAACTACAGTAGAAAAAATTTGGTTTATGGCCCAAGTTGAAAAATTTAATGCTTTGAAAAATAAAGAGAAATAAGACTTGAAAATCATTTATTAAAATTATATTGAATATTTTGTCGATATATGTTACAATAAATTTGATTAATAGTAAAGGGTATAAAAATATTAGAAGTTATTTTATTATTTTATGTATCATAACGGGGGGAATTAAAATTTAGGTTTTAATTAAAATGGTGAAAAATAGAGGGAGAGCGATGTATAATGCCAAATAAACGAATATGGCAAAACAGAAGTGCGAAAAATCTAATGATTATTTGTACTTTAAGTGCAATAGTGTTAATTGTATCAACGTATGCATGGTTTGTAGGGATGCGAACTGTTCATGTAACTAAATTTGATGTAGAAATTGCCTCAACTGATAGTTTATTACTATCATTTAATGGTGCTGTGTGGGCTACTGAGGTAAGTATTTCTGAAAATACTTTAGATGAAGTATCGTATGAAAACCATACTAATAGTTGGGGTGGTGCTGGTTTAATACCAATGTCAACTATTGGGGAAATGGATAATACTGCTTCTAGAATGAAATTATATGAAAAAGCTAGTTTCACACCTACTCCTGGTGGTTATCGATTGATGACTAGTCGCGTTGATAATTATAATATCGGGGAAGACGAAAAAGATGGATATGTTGTCTTTGATTTATTTATTAAGAATTTTTCTGGTACTCAATATATTGAAGAATTAAATGAGGCTGATGAAGAAGCTATTTACTTAACAGTTGATTCAGAAGTAACAGTAGCAGCCGATGGAGTTGCTGATACTGGTATTGAAAACTCAGTTCGTGTTGCCTTTGCGCAAATTGGACGTGTTATTGGCACTACTAATACCACGTCAACAATTACTGGTATTACTTGTACATCAGATGAACATGTAACTGGTATTTGTCGAACTGCTCAAATATGGGAACCAAACGATACAGCTCATGTGGCGAATGCCATTAGTTGGTATAATACTTCTTGTAAGAAGAGAATTGGAGCGGATGTTACTGATTTAGAATCTTATAATGGACCTTGTAATCCAGTTAATGATGGCACTGCTTATAATACATATGCGGTTAAAACAAAAATAAATTCATCAGATAATGTCGACATTTATGATGGTGCAGATTATAATTCATACACAGGTAGTGGTGATTACTTATATGCATATCAATATTTCACTGATACGATGAAATTTAAAACTGGTACCGATCGTCCATTATTTATGACTTTAGCCCCAAATAGTATTACCAAAGTAAGAGTCTATATATTTATTGAAGGTCAAGATGTTGATAATTATGATCTTGCTGCAATTGGGCGAAGAATTTCAGTTAAATTTGGATTCACTAAACAACGCTTTATTGAAACTGATATTCAATATGATGGTCCACCAATAGATCCTAATGAGGATAAAACACCACCAGTAATTATATTAGACGGAGATAATCCAATGAACATTGCACAAGGTACGCCATATGAAGAACCAGGAGCAACTGCTACTGATAATGTTGATGGTGATTTAACAGATGATATAGTTATAGATGCTAGTAATGTAAATGTTGAAACACCAGGTGAATATATTGTTACTTATAATGTAAGTGATAGTAATGGTAATGATGCCGTTGAAATGGTTAGATTAGTAATTGTTGAATAATTATTATAAAACCTGAATTCAAACTCTAAAGAGTAATCAAATTTGATTGCTCTTTTTTTAAAATATAATAGCGAAAAAGCGCAAATTATGTTATAATTATATATAGAATAGATAGGGTATTATAATCTAATATAAAGGAAGATATATATGAACGAAACAAGCAAAAAAATTAATCAAGTGTTTATATTACCTAAACTTATTTATATAATTTTAATATTTGGGTTTATATTTTTATTACCTATTAATTTTTCTATTTCAGCTAGTAATAATAATCGTAGTACTCTAGTAAATGTTTCGGTTTGGGATGGTAGTGTTGCTAGTAGTTATAAAGAAGGGGACGGTTCAGTTAATAATCCTTTTATAATATCTAATGCTGCTGAATTAGCATATTTTAGTTTGGAGCTTGAAACTAATAATTATGCTAATACTTATTTTAAATTAACTAATAATATCATATTAAACGAAGGAATATTTAAATATGATTTAGAAAATGGTATTCAGTATATTTTAAATAATCAAACTTATTATGTCGACCCTTATTCAAATAAATATTATGATAATATTAATCGAGAAGGAATTGAAATTGGAACAATTAATATTTTTAATTCATTAGATGGATTTAAAGGCCATTTTGATGGTGATTTATTTACTATATATGGTTTATATATTACTGATGAAAATAAAGATGATTTAGCATTGTTTACTAATTTAGAAGGAAATATTCATGACTTATATGTGGAAAATATGATGGTTTTTGGTGGTATTAAGACAGCGGGAATTGCTTCTACTACTAATAATACTTCATTAAGTAATATTGTATTTGATGGTTATGTAATTGGTAAAAATATTGTTAATGGAATTGCTGGGGGAATTATAGCAAGTGCTAATAATACTACAATTGAAAATATAGTTAATAAAGCTTATGTATATGGTTATTTAACTAGTGGTGGATTAGTAGGCTCTGTAACTAATAATTTAACTATTAATCAATCATATAATATTGGTAATATTTATAGTGAAATTGTTAGTGGTGGTTTAATTGGAACTATTGCTGAAAGTGAAGATACAGGAAATGAAATAGAGGTTTTAAATAGTTATAATAGTGGTGATATGTATGCATCTAATATTGGTGGATTAATTGGTGTTATTAATGATAATTTAGGTTCTGTTAGCATTAATAATGTATTTAATACAGGTACTACTGATTATAGTATTGGTACTATTAATAATACGGTTGTTAATATTAATAATGTTTATTATGTGAATGGAGAAAGAGCAGTTGGTAGTGATATTTTATTAGAATTAGAGGAATATTTTACTTTAACATTACTAGATAATTTAATGAATAAGGATTATGTTGTTACAAATTTATTATTTAGGGAATTTATTGATTTTAATGATTTAAATCAAAATCCTGAAAATGTATGGGTATATGAAAACGATACTTTACCAATTTTGTTTGTGGAAAATATTATGTTAGATGGTTATACTCAATCTAGTTTAACAGTTGGACGTAATCCTAATCGTTATTTAGATGTAGAACCCTATATTACTAATAAATCAGTTGTTACTTTAAATTTTAGTTATAATCATTCTAGTAGTGAATTAAGTGGTTATACTCATAATTTAATGTCAAATATATTATTACCTTTAAATACTAAGATAACTTTAATTGATCATCTTAATGATAAAGTATATGAATATCAAATACCTACTAATGAAGATAATTATAATTATGAAAATAGTTGTGAGATTGATGATTTAGATTGTGTTAAATGCGCTACATATCCATTTACTTTATTTAAAGAAGTTGGTACTACTATTGATAAACCTTTTTTAGAGAGTTCTTATTATAATGAGGGAATTATTAATGAGGAATTTACTATTATTTTAGATTTTGCTAATACTGATATTGAAAATAATTATGAAAATGTTACTTTATATATGGAATTGCATGACTTAAATGGTAATAGTGTTAGACCAACTTTATATAATACAATAAAAAAGTTTAATATTTATGCTATAGTGGATAGTGAAGATACTAATGCTAGGATATATTTAGAAACTGATTATAGTGGTAATGAAATTATTTATAACAGTGATTTCATTAATAATATTAATATAACAAGTAGCATTAATTATAAATTGATAAATGGTAATAAAATTATTGATACTACTTATGAAGATCAATCAATGGGATTAATAATTAAATTAGTTGATAGTGAAGGTAATATTGTGCATCGAGAGTATTTAAAAAATATTGTTTTTAAAGTAGATGATCAAATTTATTATCCCGGTAATGATCATTTAGTGCGTATTAATTTAGGTAGTGGTCAAGATGTAATTAGCAAAAATATTTTAATTACTACTTATGAAAATAATAGTAATTTGGAAGAAGGAACTTATTATTTTAAAATTTCTAATTATACTTCATTAGATGGAATTCATTTTACTGAATTAGGAGATACTGAATTAAATATTCCTGTAGAGGTAACAAAAAGTAATCCTAATATTATTTATGGTTTTAATGTTAATATAGCTGATAATAATCGGATTATTAATAAAACTAATGAAGAAGCTAATATTATTTTTAATGTTTTACAAAGTGGTTCTTTAGAAGAAGCAAATATAACTGTTTCTTTATATCGAAAGGATGAATTAACAGCCTATGAACAAACTTATTCCATTGTTGATTTAGCAAATTATATTAATGATGAATTAACTATATATGAAGAAAATATATATTCAGTATTACTTGATCCGGAAACTAACAGTTTCACATTAAATTTAATAACCACTAATTTTGAAAACACTGGTTATAAATGGGTATTTGATTTATATGATGGTATTACTAAAATTGGAACTATTGAAAAATTCTTTATCGTTAAAGAGGAAGAAGATGAATTATGAAAAAGAAAGTGTTTATGATTTTATTAATTGGGGTCTTAATATTTTGTTCTGTTATAACTTATTCTTATTTTAATTCTAATTCTAGATTAGATTCTGATAAACAAGATATTGCTAAATTCATATTTGAAGTAGATGATTTAAATGAATTAGAAATACCTTTAATTGATTTATATCCAGGGGCAGAACAAGAATTATTATTTTCAGTAAAAAATAATTTTGAAGGCATTATAAATCATGTTTCAACTGAATATCAAATTACAATCAAAACTTATCATTTAGTACCATTAACAATTAATCTTTATAAATTAAATAGTGAAGGAGAAGAATTAATTTTAACATGTGACGAAACTTTTTCACGTAATGATTATAATGAATTAATATGCGAATCCCCAATTGAAGAAATGGGTTATGATGAGGAAGAATATAATGATTATAAATTATTGATTACTTTTCCGGTTGAATTTAATGATGCGATATATTCTAATTTAGTTGATTATATTAATTTAGAAGTAAAAGGATGGCAAAAAATATAGATTAGGATGATGTTGATGAAAAAAATAAAAAAGTATTTTTGGGCAATAATGTTATTAACGATAGCTACTCTTCTATATATTTATGGGGTAACTTTTGCTAAATATGTTTCTAATTTTGTTTGGGATTATTATTTAAAAGCAAAAGGATTTTATCTTTATAGTGATTATTTAGATACTAGTACGGTAAAAAATGTTAATACTCTTTGGCAGGGAGAAAGTGTGTATTTTAATGTGAAAAACCATCTTAATCAAGAAGTAATTACTAACTATGATATTACGTATACCATTCTTTGTACAATTAATGGTGATGCTTCAAACCATACTGAGTGCCATTTAAATAGTAAAGAATCTAATACGGAAGAAATTACTTTAGTATCATATGAAATATGTATTAATAATACAGAAGATGGTATTGATGTGAGTACTTATAATCAAATTGATTGTGAAGAAGGGGAGTATGATTGGGTTAATCAACCAGTAATTAAAGATCATCATTTTGATGTCGTTGTGACTGATGAAGAATATGAATTAACTGATGTAACTGTTAATATTACTATTACTAGTACTGCCCCTTATAAAAAAATTTTAAGTGGGGATTTTATCCTCCACCAAGGCGAAATAAAAGAAGAGGATATTACCCTTAAATATGATAACTATGATAATTATGATCGTTTAATTATTACTAATTCTTATCCGGTTAATAAGTGTGTAAAAGTAACCTGGGATTCAAGTAAATTAATTATTAATGCTTTGCCTAATGATTTTAGTAATTATGGTGTTGATGCTAATGATTATATTAATGAAATTATATTTAATATAGGGGCAAAGGATAGTATTAGTTATATTTTTTATCCAAAAAACTTTGATATTATATATGATGTCACCGAATTTTTAATTGAAGAAACTAGTGGTTGTTAAGACATAATTATGTATATCTTTGTCAAAAGATATTGCTATATAAATATTATTATGATATGATTATAATAGGTGGTAGATATGAAAATAGTAAAAATAATTAAAAAAATTATTGCACGAACTTTAATGATTGTCTTTTTTGTTTTTGCTATAATTATGGCGGTTTTAATTTTAAATCGAAATGATTATGGGGTAACGCAATTTGATGATACTTCTCTTCTTTTAATAAAGGAAGAAATATCTTCGGAGAATTATCAAAAAGGCGATTTAGTGATTGTAGAAGGGAAAAGAATTAATAATGTTAATCTTGGTGATGAATTATTTGTTTATCAATTAGATGATTCAGGTGTGGTTAGAATTGATTTAGGAGTAGTTGGTCAAATTCATTCTGATGATGATATTGTTACTTTTGAAAATGGTTCGGCTTATGATATGGATTTAGTAGTTGGTAAACCTAGTAAAACATATAATAAATTAGGGATGTATTTATCAATAATACTAGCACCATGGGGTTTCTTATTTGTTGTTGTTGTACCAAGTTTTCTGATTTTTCTTTACCAAATATATGCTTTAATAGTAGAAATAAAGTACGGTAGTGATAATGCTACTGATAAGGCTACTAATTAATTAAAATATTATTTAGTAAAAACACATAATTAGATTTATATGTGTTTTTATTTTTTTAAAATATTGTAAAATATTGTTGAATATGGTAGAATCTATGTAGATATAAAATAGAAGTAGGATTGATAAGATGAAATTAATAAACAAGCAAATTGTGGAAAAAATTATTAATCTCTTATTAAATATATTAATTGTGATTTTTAGTATTATTTTTTTGATTTCTATTTATACTGGTGTGCAAACTAAAATTCTTGGCCATAATTATAATAATTTTTTTGGTTATACAATATTTGAAGTACAAACGGGTAGTATGACGGGAACAATTGATGCTGGTGATTGGATTATTGTTAAACTTACACAACAGGTTCAATTAAATGATATTGTTACTTATGAATTAGGTGGTGAATATATAACTCACCGTATCATTAAAGCATATAATAATAATTATGTTACCAAGGGTGATGCTAATAGTGGTGAAGATGAACCGATAAAACCAAATCAAATTATAGGTAGAGTAGTTAATATTTGGCCTAATCTTGGTATTTTAAGAAAAACCTTTTTTAATCCAAGTGTTTTAATTGCACTTATTATTACTTTATTTTTATTTAATTATGTAATTAAGAAAAACAAAGTAGAAAAGAAGAAAAATAAAAAAACTAAATTTAGTAAAGATGAAAATATTTATTTATATTTTGATATTTTTATAAAAAAGGTTTGGGTTATTTTAAAAGATTTAATTAAAAAAATTAATTTATTAATATGGGTTTTATTTAAAAGAACGAAGAATTTATTTAAGTATATAAAAAAAGATGTTAAAAATGATGTCATACCAGAAAATAATAAATTAAAGCATAATGAAGTATTAAGTAATTTAGATGATTTTAGTGATGATATGGATTATTACAAAGATGAAGATGAGCTAGATAAAACATTATTTTATCGTGTTGTTCCAGTTGATGCGGAAGAGGTAGATGATAAATATAAAGAAAACATTACCAAAGAAGATGTTGAAGATTATTATAAGGATGAAGATGAGCTAGATAAAACTTCACTTTATCGTGTTATTTCAGTTGATGCTTCAGAAATGAATGATACTCTTTTAGAAATAGCAGAAAATGAAATTAAAGAAACCGATCCAAAATATAAAGAAAAAGAAACTGATGATAAATTAAAAGAAGAACAAATAGAAGTTAATGAAGATGAAACATTAGCGGATGTTAATTTAAATTTATTAAAAAATGCTAAAAATAAAAAGGGAAGCAATATTATTGATATGATAATTCTATATAAAAAAGAAGAATTAAATGAAATAATCAATATTTTAGTTAAAGATGATCCTAATTATATTAAAAGAGTAACAATTAAAAATAAATTTATGGATACTTATATTGATGCTCGTTATTATAATTATTTTGGTGTAGATGATATTAAAGGAAAAAGTATAATTGCTAAAATTGAAAAAGTACTTAAAAAATTAGCGCATAGTTTAATTACTGAATATCGTGGTAAAAATTCTAAACATAAAGATATTGTAAATAAATATGCAGATTTATTTATTTTAATTGCAAAATTAGAAAAAGGAAAAGATTCAATTAGTGATTTGAAGGCTCAAAAAGAGTTTTATATAAAAGAATTAAATAAATATGCCGAAAATTGGCGTGATAAAAAAATTAATCATGTAATTAAGGAAATAATCAAATTACAAAAGACATATTTGCAAACATTAGAAGTTTTTTTAAAAAAATTAGAAACTAATATGTTTGAATTAATTTATAAGCCATTAGATACTAATAAAAATATGTATGGTTTAACATTAGAGCATAATCTTTCTTTTAGTAAAGTTTATAGTGATTATATTATTGATAAAACTTATACTGAGGGTATTATTGCGGAAGATAAACTTACTATTTTATTAACATTATTATCAGCTCAATTAATTAGAAATATTATGTCATTTGATTTTGATAAGAAGTATTTTTTCTATATTCCTAGTAGTTTATATACAAAAGAAAAAAAATTAAAACAAGTATTAAAAATGATTGATGAGCGTTATGGTAAATATCATATTGTTATTATTTTAACTGGAAATGATTTATTAAATAATAAACAAGTTATTAAGAAAACACGTAAACAAGGATACAACTTCGCTCTTGCTATTGATAAAAAAATACCAATTAATAAAACAGATCGCGGTCTTTTCTATGTTGTTGATTATATTTTTATTAATAAAAATATTGCTAATAAGGGTGAAATTATATCATTAATACCAAAAGATCTTTCCAACAAAATTATTACTGAAGATTTATTTGATAAAGTTGGGGATTTAGGAGGGGAACAAGCATGAATACTTTTTTAAGATTTTTTTATGAGTTTATTTCTATTTTTATTGAAGGTTTAATTTTAATCGTTAAAGGTATTATAAATGGAGTAATTCAATTAATTAATTATAAAGATTATTTGAAAATTATTAATGAGTATAAAGAAAGTTTCCAAGGAGCAGAATGGATATTTGTTATTTTAGTAATTTTGATTTTAGTTATTATATTTGGTTTAATTGCTTTATTATTATTCTTTAGTATTAGAAAAATAATAAGATTTAGAAAAGGTAAATTAAATCAAGATGATTTACTAGATGAAATTTCTGATTTAAATGATCAAGTTAGAAAACTAATGAAAGAAAAAGACTCGATAATGGCGATGAAAGTTTCTAAACTAGGATTAAATCCAGAGGAAGAAGACGAGATTGCATTAACAGATGAAAATGAAGACGAAACTGATGAAGAAATTGATGATGCGGATATTAGATTCCCTAAACTACATAAAATTGATTTAGATTATAAAAATTTTAAGCCCAAAAATTATGGTAATAATTTTACTTTAGAAGAATTAATGGATAATTTTAGATGTTATGCTGCAAGTCAATTACGTTTATATTATGATCCTGTTATTTTAAGACCATTTATTGCGGGATTAGCTTGTGGTAAGTTAATAATTTTGCAAGGTATATCTGGTACTGGTAAAACTTCACTTGCTTATGCTTGGGGGAAATTTGTTAAAAAAGATTCTTGTATCGCATCAGTTCAACCGTCTTGGCGTGATAAAACTGAATTGTTAGGATATTTTAACGAATTTACTAAAAAATTTAATGAATCTGATGTATTAGCTGAATTATATCTTTCTACTCATGATGATGATGTTCATACGATTATATTAGATGAAATGAATATTGCGCGGGTTGAATATTATTTTGCGGAAATGTTATCAATTCTAGAAATGCCATCAAGAGATGAGTGGATTGTTGAATTAGTTACTAGTCCTTGGCCAACTGATCCTAAAAAGATTATTAATGGTAAATTAATATTGCCAGGTAATCTATGGTATATAGGTACGATTAATAATGATGACTCGACTTTTATGGTAACTGATAAAGTATATGACCGGGCAATGCCAATTGATATTAATAGTCGAATTGATCCATTTAAGTGTAGAGAACAAGAGGCAATGGAAATTAATGCTAGTTATCTTGAAAATTTATTTAAGGAAGCAGTTGAAAACCAACCAGTGTCAGAAAAAAACATAGATAAGGTTAAAGAAATGGATAGTTATGTTATTAAACATTTTAGAATTGCTTTTGGTAATAGAATTATGAAGCAACTTAATGTATTTGTTTCGGTTTATGTAGCTTGTGGTGGTAAGGAAATTGATGGGATTGATTACTTTATTGCTAAAAAGATTTTCCGTAAATTTGATCAATTGAACATAGCAATTATTCGTGATGAAATCGACCCATTTATAACTTATTTAAATAAAGAATTTGGTAACGGAGCGATGAAAGAATGTATTGACTATCTAGAAAGACTTAAGAAGACCGTATAGGAAGTGGTGAATATATGGCCAATAAAAAAAATATTAATGCTAATGATAAAGAATTAACTGAAAAAAGTGAGACGTTTGTTCAAAAAGTTAATTCTGATATGTATTTTCAATCAGAGTTAACTAGTGATTCGATGTCTTTTGAGTGGGTAGATGTAATTGAAAGGATTTGTCCTTATATTGATAATATTATAAGAAATCCTAAATTAGCCCTTATTAATGAAGAAGATATAGTAAAAATTGAAAAGGCTAAAAGAATTAGTGTTGCTAGTGTTAAAGATTTAGCTAAACATACCCATTTTATTGAAAAAATTGATCCAATAACTAATGAAGTAAAACCATCTAAAATATTAATTGAAAGACGCGAAGAAACTTTTAATACTTATGAAAATCGTTTTATTTATACCTTGGTAACTAATTTATACCGGTTTTTAGTTAATAAAGAGTCATTATTAGAAGCACTTGAATCGAAAAAAAACAAAATTTTAGAATATGCTGCTTCTTCTAATACAGGAATTGAAAAAGTGAATATCGAGTTAAAAATTAGTTCATTTGAAATACCCAAGGGTAAAAGTAGTGATGAATTTCAAAAAGAAATTGAATCAATCAAAGCCAGAATAAAAAAAATTAATGATTATATTATTAGTTGGCGGCGTAGTGAATTTATTGAATCATTAGAAAAAGCACATGTTCCCTTTGTATTTCCACCAATTAGAAAAACCAATATGATTTTAAAAAATCCTAATTTTCAAATGGCAATGCAATTATGGGAATTTTTACAAGCTTATGATTTAAATGAAAATCAAACTTCAAAAGATAGTTTGGAAACAACTGGTGATGATAATATAAAAGGAATTTTAGATAACACTTTTTTTATAAATTATTTAGTTTTAGATTCTATATCTGGAACCAAAAAAGAACAAAAAGATAAATTATCTAAATATGCGATTTTAATGCTTAAACAACAAGTCCAAAGAACGGTATCGTTATTATTTAATATGGGTATTGATATATCAGAAAAAGAATTACTTGATATGATATCAATTGATATTCAAAATGAAAAGAATAAAAGATTAGTTGGTACTAATGATGTGAAAAAGAAATTTAAAAATGCGATGGATGAATATTTAGAAAAAATAAAGGAGTATATGTAGTAATATGATGAAAAAAATAAAAGAATTAAGAGATAATAAAACATTTAAAATTATTAAGGGTATTATTAAAAGTATTGTTGTTATATTACTTATTGGTTTTATAATTGTAGTATGTTTACAACGAGTAAGTAATAATCGGGTATCATTTTTTAATTATCGTATGTTTATAGTAGTTTCAGGAAGTATGAAACCAAAGTATGATATTGGTGATGTATTAATTTCAAAAGAAGTAGTACCTTCTAAAATTAAAGTAGGGGATACGATTAGTTATTTAGGAAAAGCCGGTAATTTTAGAGATAAGGTTATTACCCACCAAGTAATAAGAATCGAAACCGATGAAACTGGTAAATATTTGTTTCATGCTAAGGGGTTAGCTAATTTAGTAGAAGATCCAATTGTTGGTGAAGACCAATTATATGGTGTGGTTATTTATAAATCTTTTGTCCTTTCTCTTATTTATCGTATTATTAGTACTAGTATTGGTTTTTATTTATTTATTATAATTCCATTAATTTATATTATTGGTTCCGAAATAATTATGACTTTATTAGAAAAAGAAGAAAAACGAAGAGAAAAAACAAATGAAAAAACATAAAAGAAAGAGGTATGTAATGTGAGGTGATATAAATGAAACATAGGTATAAGACATATTGGCGATTAAATTTAATGAGTATCCTTTTTGTAGTAGTTTCATTTATATCAGTAACTTTAGCGTGGTTTGCTTATAGTGGATTATCTAATGTTGCTACGGAAGTTGATATTAAAGCATGGTATATTCAATTAGAAAAGGATGGTGAAACCATTTCTAATGATATTGTAATTTCGTTATCAGAAATATATCCGGGAATGGACATTATTCAAGAAACAGTTAACATTAAAAATTTAGGTGATTCAAATGCCCAAGTTAATTATAAAATAATTTCTGCGCGTCTTCTAGGAAAAGAGGAAGATAATTATATTGTTGATGAAGAAACTAACTCTGAATACGTAGAAGATGTATTAGCACATGAATATCCATTTCATATTAATATTAATTTAAATAAAAATTATATTTTAGCGAAAGGTGATGAAAGTTTTTTTAATGTATCTATTTCATGGCCTTTAGATTCTGATGATGATACTTTAGATAGTTTTTGGGGAACGGAAGCTTATAAGTTTCAACAAGAGGAAGAAACTAAAAAAAGTTTGGATGAAAATTATCAAATTAAACCAGCTATTCAAATTGTAATTAGTTTAACGGCCGAACAATATTTAGAAACTGATACAACTAGTGACATTAATTATAATTTAGGTAATACAATTTTATTTGATGTAATTGATAACCAAAAGTGTACTGATATTAGTTCGACTTGCCTTAAAACATATGTAATAGATGTGAACAATAAATTAGGTGATAAAACAGTTATTTTATTACCTGATCCAAATAATACTTATTTAAGTGGTTCTTATTATGATTATAATTTGCTTTATGAAACTATAACTAATGATTGGAATGTTAATACAAGACAACTATTAGCTGAAGATATATTAAAAATTATTTCGACTGATGTTATAAATTCATCTTTAATTCGAGATAATATGTCTGATTTAATTATTGGTAATTTAAATTATGGTAATCGAATAAATACCGAAATAAATCGGGCGATTAATTATAATGGTTATTATTCTTTTATAAATGCCCAATTTTTATATTTGACTGCTAATGATTGTTATTGGACAAGTAGTGAATATGATATTGATAATAGTTTTGCTGTTAAATCAATTGATGATAACTATTCGCAAATATATGGCGAAGATAAAATGGTAAATTGTAAAGTAATCCCAATAATATTAGCTAATAAATCAAATTTATAATAATTAATAAAATGTTTTAAATATATTGACAATTTGTCGATTTATGTTACAATGTAAGTATATATGATATAAAATAGTGAATTATGGTACATATATAAAGGATATGGATAAGAAATGAATAACAAAATTGAATTAAGTGCTAGCAAAGTAAAACGTAAAAAAAAGATCAAAAAAATTGCTAAAATAGCCTTACTTATCCTATTGTTATTATTAATTATTTTATATATAATTGGTCGTATTATTTACAATAGTGGTAATTTTACGGTTACATTAGATCGTAATTTATATTATAAGAAAAACATTATTATTTATGATGATATTAATTATAAAGTGTATCGAAGTGAGATATATGCGGAAGTGCTTGAATCACTTGATAATATTTCTTACAAATGGTTACCTAATGATCTTGATGATCATGATGGTGGTTCTCATAATGGAGATAATTATATTGCTTATACATTTTTTATTGAAAACCTTGGTGATCAAACATCTGATTATTGGTCTGAATTGATTATAGATGATGTTATAAAAAATGTCGATGAGGCAGTACGAATTAGAGTTTATAAAAATGGTGAGGACACTACTTATGCTAAGCCTTCTAAAAGAGGTGGTGCTGAGGAAAATACTGTACCATTTGAATCAGATACCCTTGTGGTAAGGGATCATGTGGAAAATTTTCGTCCAGGAGATATAGATAAGTATACCATTATTATTTGGATAGAAGGTAATGATCCAGAATGTACAGATAATATTTTGGGTGGTGAAATTAAAATTCACATGGACTTTAAATCTGAGTTTATAGAAAAATAGAGGGAGAGATGTATTATTATGTCAAAACAAAATAAGGGACGTGCAAAACGTATAAAAAATCTCATCGTGGTTTCTTCTTTAAGTGCTATAATTTTAGCTGTTTCAACATACGCATGGTTTGTAGGAATGAGAAGTGTTAATGTATCTAGCTTTGATATCAGCATAGCAGCAGCTGATAGTTTGTTGCTATCTTTTGATGGCAATTCTTGGAGTTATGAAGTTAGTATTTCCAAAGCAACTTTAGAAGAAAATTCATATGTAGGTCATACTAATAGTTGGGGTGGTGATGGTTTAATACCAATGTCAACTATTGGGGAAATGGATGTTGATGCTTCAAGAATGAAATTATATGAAAAAGCAAGTTATACACCAACTCCTGGTGGATATAGATTAATGTCAAGTCGTGTTAATAATTACAGATTTACGGAAGATGTATTAGAACCTGAACAAGATGGTTATGTCGTATTTGATTTATTTGTTAGAAATTTTTCAGGTACTCAATATATTGAAGAATTAAATGAATTAGATGAAGAAGCAATTTATTTAACGGTAGATTCGGAAGTAACAGTAGCAGCAGATGGGGTTGCTGATACTGGTATTGAAAATTCAGTTCGTGTTGCTTTTGCTCAAATTGGTCGTGTTAGTGGCTTTACTACTGATGATACTATAATTACGGAAATTACTTGTTCTGATGATTCAGTGAATAAAATAACTGGTATTTGTCGAACTGCTCAAATATGGGAACCAAATGATCGTGATCATGTTGGTAATGCCATTAGATGGTATGAAAAATCATGTTTACAAAGAGATGGTGATGATGTAAGCGCGGATTCTTATACTAGTGATAATTGTTTACAAGTTATTGATGGTATTGCTTATCCAACATATGCGGTTAGTAAACCAATAAGTTCTGATGATGCCGTTGATATTTATGATGGTCCAGTATATAATACTTATGTACCAGAACCACCAAAAGTATCACCATTAGTTGCATATTCATATTTTTCTGATACAATGAAGTTATTGAGAGGAACTAGTCGTCCACAATTTATGACTTTAGCACCTAATAGTATTACTAAAGTTAGAGTATATGTTTATATTGAAGGACAAGATATTGATAATTATGATTTCTCTTCTATTGGGAAAAGAATCGCAGTTAAATTTGGCTTTACTAAACAACGATTTACTGAAGATGATATTGAATATGAAAGACTTAATCCAAGTAACAATATTGATATAAATGAAGGTTTAGGTCCTGATGGTAGCGATATGACTGTACCAGTAATTACTTTATTACCAGTAGAAGAAGGTAATCCTGGTGAAGGAGACCTTGATCCTGTTACTATTACTAAAGGTGAAGAGTATATAGAACCAGGTGCAACTGCCGAGGATAATATCGATGGTAATATAACTAATGATATAGTTATAACCGGAACAGTAAATACTAATGTGCCAAATACTTACCTTGTAGTTTATAAAGTACAAGATAGTATGGGTAATATTGGAACTAAAACAAGAACTATAATTGTCGTTGACGATGGTCTATAATAATTATTAATATTTAATAATACTAACTAGTGATTATGTTAGTAATCATGGAAATAAAAAGAGTAATCAAAGTTGGTTACTCTTTTTTATAAGAGGGGTATTTATGGCAGTAAAAAATAAGAAATCCAAATCAAATAAAAGTAAAAAGAAACGTAAAAGTCAAAGTATTAAGAAGAAGAAAAATACAAAATTATTATTAATTATTGCTTTTTTTACCGCTGTTTTATTAATTATTTCTTCTTATGCATGGTTTTCAGTTTCTTTAAATGTCAAAGTTAAATTCTTTGATTTAGTTGTATCAAGTGATAGTGGTTTATTTATTTCATTAGATGGTGTTAATTTTTCTAGTGAAGTCGAAATATCAATTGATAGTATTATTAGAGATCTAGGAGCAACTTATCCAAATCATACTAACCAATGGTCTGCTGGTGGTTTATGGCCTGTTTCTTCTAATGGTATTAAAAACGCTAATCAAGATAAATTTGATATATATGCTGGGGAAGTAGTTCGTCGGCGAATAAATAGACAAATAATAAAATATTTAAATACTATTTTGCTTAAAGAGGATAAACCTAATGCAGCAAATGTATTTATTGGTTTTGATATATTTTTAAAAAATGTTAGTGGTTCACCAAGAACTGATAATTTATATTTAACAGAGGAAACATATATCGAAATTGATGAAAATACACCAGATGATGATAAAGAAGCAATGAGTGGGATAATGGATTCAATGCGTTTTGGTATTTTAAAAATAGGACACGTTCCACTAAAATCAACTGTTAAAGATATTCAAAATATTAAATGTAATAATAATTGTGAAATGGTTATTTATGAACCAAATAGTACTTCCCATTCTGAGGTTGCAATTGAAAAAGCAGGTGAAATTGGTATCATTATTAATGATGGCGAATATGTACCTACTTATGCTGTTATTAATGAAGGGGAACGACTTGAACATACTAATGGTCAAGAAGGTTCAGGTTTTCCTTTGGATACTGATCATTTCACTTTACAAGAAACTATTAAAGAAGAAGATTTAGAAGATCCTATTTTCGTAATTCCCAACGCTATTACTAAATTAAGAGTTTATGTTTGGATTGAAGGACAAGATATTGATAGTTTAGAAACAAATTCAAGAGGAGCAGCTATTTATATTGGAATTAGTTTTGAAAAAGACTTAGCAGGTTATGAATAAAAAAATAATTTTGATTTAAGTAAATAATTTTTAAGATTTACTAAAGAATGAATTGCTATCGAAATGGTAATATGTTATGATAATAATAGGTGGTAAAATGAAAATATTAGGAATAATAAAAAAGATTATTATTGTAATTTTAGGGATTGTTTTTTTCAGTTTTACAATAATAATGACAATTTTATTATTAAGTCGTAATGATTATGGTATAACTCAATTTAACAACACTTCACTTCTTTTTATAAGTGAAACATATAATAATTATAATAAAGGTGATTTAGTAGTTGTAGAAGCCAAAAAAATAAGAAATATTAAATTAAGGGATGAATTATTTGTTTATCAATTTGATAATAGTGGAATAGTAAGTATTGATTCGGGAATTGTTAGTGAGACTTATCCGAATGAAAACATTATTTTTTTTGAAGATGGTGGTGCTTATGCAATGGAATTGGTAATCGGGAAACCTAGTAAGGTTTACTCTAAAATAGGTGGTTATTTATCCATTATTTTATCTAAATGGGGTTTTCTATTTATTGTTTTAATACCATGCTTTTTAGTATTTATATATGAAATATATGCTTTAATTTTTGAAATTAAATATGTTATTAAAGAATGATTATTAAAAAAAAACACATATCTATAAGTATGTGTTTTTTTTATTCAAAAATTTGTTCAAATGATATATCGGCATTGATGGTAAAAGTTATATCTTCAGTAGCAGCAAGATGACCAATGGTAGTATCAGCATTATCATCCATCATTTCATTTTCGCCTTCATACCATTCAAAGAAAATTCTAATGGTAAAAGGCTCAAATTGAAATAATTCTGTTTCTTTATCAAAATATAAAGTGTTAAATATTAAGTTATCTTCTATATCAATAATTTCAAGTGTTTCGCCATCAACATAATCAATTGGAACAATAGCATATTTATTTGCCATTAAATCCGGAATTTCTTCATTCTCTATGTCTAAATTAATTTCATATTGAAATGATACATCAATATTAGTGGGATTAATTTCAATATCGAAATAACCTTTGGAAGAA
>Ga0334899_1000511_pt1 | contig 47953 bp, 29 predicted proteins | sample GraSluR3_MG_FD_207219 | JGI IMG/M metagenome (GOLD analysis project Ga0334899, IMG submission 207219) | Sludge microbial communities from methane-producing bioreactor in Wageningen University, Netherlands - Granular Sludge_8_08-R3 | ecosystem: Engineered > Bioreactor > Anaerobic > Unclassified ...
CCAATCCGTTGCGATGGACCGACCGGCTCAAGGCCCTGTACGGCAAGCCTCCCTACGACGCCGACGATCCCGACGGCTTCAACCTCCTGCTCAGAGACTATGCCGAGCGCGTCAGGCGGGTCGCGGCCCGCAACGGCGTGCCCCTGGTCGACAGTTTTCGGCTGTTCACCGAGTATGGACGAGGCGAAGGCCGGTCGGTCGACGACCTGCTCTTGGACGGCATGCACCCGAACGACGCGGGCCACGCCCTCGAAGCCGACGCGCTGCTGGAGGTGATCCGCGCGACGTTCCCCGCCGAAAGGTGACCGGCTGCCGTCCGGGGCGACCCAAAGCGATCGGGGCCCGAGGTGCGTTGGGGAACATTCTTCGATTCCTCGGGCTTCGCTGCCCCAGAAGTCGGGTCTCGTTGGGGAACATTTTTCGCATCCGCGGGATTCGTGGCCCCAGGAGCGGGGTGGGGTCGGGGAACATTTCTCCACTGCCCGGACTTTCTTGCCCCAGAAGGAGGGGCCGGTTGGGGGACATTTTCCGCGCCGGCGAGATTCTCGTCCCCAGAAGCGGGGTTCGGTTGGAGATCGCTCGGCGCGGGCGGCGCATTGGGTTCGACGCGGGGTTGCGCGCGGCGCGACGGCTCCCAATCGAAGGTCGTTGGGGCGGGTGGCGTCATTTCGTTCACGGTGCGCTCTTCCTTGTGCTTGCGGGCCGCGCCCGGGCGGTTCGGGCCCTTGGAGACGAGCCGTCCCCTTCACCGCGCCCGGGCCGCGCCCCTTGAGATCTGTACATTTGTCATCCTATCAAAGTCCCTGGCACAATTCCTAGAAGAAAAATGCCACGGATCGAGATCGCGTCCACTGGTTCCCACGCTTCCGCGTGGGAACCGAGGGCTTCGACGCTTCGCGTCCCCCGAGGGCCGCAAAGCGGCCGAGCGGTGCGTTCCCACGCGGAAGCGTGGGAACGAGCGGCAATCTCGTTGAGGATCGCTCGAGTTCGAGGCCAGGCGGAGTTAGCCTGGCCGGTCGCCGGCCCGTTGCGGGATGGCGCACCGCCCGCTAGGATCAAGGCGGTATCGCCCATGATCGACGCCGTCGATCGTGCCGGTTCTGCGTCGCGGCAAGGGACGGAAGCACCGCACTGGGTAGGGTTCGTCGGCGGCACGGCGCGGCGAGATCACGCAGGTCGTTCTCGTTGGAACGCGAACCCACAGGAGCCTTGGATGAAGCTCGTGGCCTATCGATCGGAGAGCGGCCTGCGCGCGGCGGCCGCGCGGGACGGGGGGTACGTCGACCTGAACCGGGCCGACTCGGGCGTGCCCGCCTGCATCAAGCAACTGTTGGCCCAGGGGCCCGAGGGGCTGGAGCGGGCCCGGGCCGCGATGGAGTCGGGCGAGCCGATGCCGGCCGACGGCGTGCGCCTGGCGGCCCCGATCCCCAGCCCCGAAAAGGTGATCTGCGTCGGGGTCAACTACGCCGACCACGCCCGGGAAAGCGGAATGGAGCCGCCCGACGAGCCGGTCATCTTCTGCAAGTTTCCCACCACGGTGCGCGCCCACGGCGATCCGATCGTCCTGCCGCGGCTGAGCCGCCAGGTCGACTACGAGGCCGAACTCGTCGTGGTGATCGGCGTCGGCGGCCGGCACATCGCCAAGGGGCGGGCCCGGGAGCACGTGGCGGCCTACTGCTGCGGCAATGACGTGTCGGCCCGCGACTGGCAGCACCACAAGCCCGGCCGGCAGTGGCTGCTGGGCAAGTCGTTCGACTCGTTCGCGCCCTTCGGGCCCGCCCTGACCACTGCCGACGAGATCGACGACCCCGGCAGGCTGGCGATCCGACTACGCCTCAACGGTCAAGTGATGCAGGACTCGAACACCGATCAACTCATTTTTCCGGTCGACGAGCTGGTGGCCTACGTTTCGGGCGTGTGCACCTTGTCGCCGGGCGACGTGATTTTCACGGGCACGCCCCCCGGCGTCGGCGCGGCGCGCACCCCCCCCGTATGGCTTAAGCCGGGCGACGTCGTCGAGGTCGACATCGAGCGCCTGGGCATACTGCGAAACCCCGTGGTGGCCGAGGCCTGCTAGGGGGTGGGTCGGGGACGGCGCCGAATCTTCGGATTATGGCGAGAGCGTCGCCCGGGTCGGGCGGTCCCGTCACTGGCCCCGTCGGGCCGGGCCCGAGAACGTGGTCTACCGTATGCTACGGTGTATTGGCGAAGCTGCGCGAAGCAGGCACGTCCTGTCGCTCGACAATGCCAGCCGGCGGACCGTCTGTTGGGTCGCACTCCGCCTTGCCGCCGTCGACGGCGCATGCCGGTTTGGCGGCGAACCGGGGCATTTCAGAAGACACGGTGATGCACGATAGACCACGAAGCAGTGTATGGAAATGGTGCCTGATCGGCGCGTTCGGCATGGCGGCCCTGACGCTGCCGGCCGGCGGTTACTGCCTTTACCGTCAGGAAACGCAATCCGCCCGCAGCGAGAAGCAGAACGAACTGCGAGCCATCGCCGAGCTGAAGGCGCACCAGATTGAGGCCTGGCGTAAGGAGCGTCTGGCCGACGTGCGCGTCCATTCGGTGCGGGCGCTGCTCGGCGCGGCGGTCGACCGGTGGCTCGAACACTCGGGCGACGATTCGAGAACCGCGGTCGAGGCGCCCGATCCGCTCGGGGCCGAACTCCAGACGAACATGGAGTTGCTGCGCACCTCGTACGGCTACGAGAACGTCGTCGTTGCCGACTGCGACGGGAGGATCTTCCTGTCGCTCAATCCGCGGCTGACCGTTCTCGAAGCGAGAACGCGGGAGTTGGTCGCGCGGAGCATCTCGCGCCGCGACGCGGTCTTTGGCGACCTGGATCGCTGCGCCGACTGCGGCGCGGTCCACGTCGACGTGGCGGCGCCGATCTTCGATGCCGACCACCGAGCGGTCGCCGCGCTCATCCTGCGTGCGGACCCCGAGCGGGACCTTTACCCGCTGATCCAATCGTGGCCCGCGCCGAGCCGCAGCGCGGAGACGCTGCTGATTCGCCGGGAAGGCGAGGGCGCGCTGTTTCTGAACCAACTGCGCCACCGGTCCGATCCGGCCTTGACGGTGCGGATTCCGACGGGGGCGGCCGACGACGTGGCCGCGCGCGCGGCCCGCGCGCAGACCGGAGAGTTCGAGGGGCGGGATTACCGGGGCGTGAACGTTTTGGCGGAGATTCTGCCGGTGCGGGAGTCGCCCTGGATCATGGTCGCCAAGGTCGACGCGGACGAGATCTTCGCCGAGGCGCGGTACCGGGGCCGGCTGATTCTTCTGTTCACGGCCCTGTGCGTGCTCATGACCGGCGTGCTGGCCGCCTTTTTGTTCAGCTATCGGCAGAAGACCCTTTATTGGAACCTGTTCCGAGCGGAGCACCGGCGTCGGCAGGTGGAGGAGGAAATCCGCGCGGCCTTCTACAGCATCGGCGACGGCGTGATCTCGACCGACGCCGCGGGCTGCGTTACCCGGATGAACCGCGTGGCCGAGCAACTGACCGGCTGGAGCGAGGCGGAGGCGTTGGGCAGGCCCTCGAAGCAGGTTTTCCGCATCGTCAACGAACAGACGCGCCACGAGGTCGACAGCCCCATCGAGCGCGTGCTGCGCGAGGGAACCGTGGTGAGCCTCGCCAACCACACGCTGCTGCTTGCCCGCGACGGCACCGAACGTCCCATCGCCGACAGCGCCGCGCCCATCCGCAACGAACCGGGCCAGACCATCGGCGCCGTGCTGGTGTTTCGCGATCAGACCGAGGAGCGCAAGACGCGGAACGCGTTGCGGCGCATCGAATGGATGCTGACCAAGCGTCCCGCCACCGGCGCCGAAGGGAAGCCGGCAGCGGAGTCATGCCAGCCTTACGGCGATCTGACTTCGTTGAATGCCTCGCGCGTGATCCTCGACGCGGTCGGACCGCAGGTGCTCCACGACGTCGTGGCCGACTACCTGGGGCTCCTCGGCACCTCCTCGGCCGTGTACGAGGCGAACGGCGACTACGCATTCGGCATCTTCTCCTCCGGGTGGTGCCGGTTCCTCGATAGCGCGTCGCGCGCGCTGTGCGGGACGGACGACAACCGCGCGGCGCTCCGCTGCGGCAAGTGGCTTTGCCATGAATCGTGTTGGAGCAATGCGGCGCGGACCGCGATCGAGACGGGCGAACCGGCCGACATCGAATGCGCCGGCGGCATTCGCCTCTTCGCCGTTCCGATTCGGGCGGGTGCGGACATCGTCGGGTGCATCAACATCGGCTACGGCGATCCGCCCAGAGATGCCAAGAAGCTGCGCGCGCTGGCCGACGCTTTCGGCGTGGACGAGGACGAATTGCGCCGGCGCGCCGAGGCCTACGAGACCCGTCCCCCCTTCATCGTCGAACTCGCGAAAGACCGGCTTCGCACCTCGGCCCGGCTGCTCGGAGAGATCGTCCAACGCAAGCGAGTCGAGGCGGAGCTGATCAGGGCGAGGATCGAGGCCGAAGCAGCCAGCCAGGCCAAGAGCGCGTTCCTGGCGAACATGAGCCACGAAATTCGCACGCCCATGACCGCGATCCTGGGCTACGCGGATCTCCTGACGGACGACGCGCTCGGGGTCGACGACCGCGGGACCTATCTGGCGACCGTGCGCCGCAACGCCGAGCATCTCCTGCAGTTGATCAACGACATCCTGGACCTCTCGAAGATCGAGGCGGGCAAGATGCGCATGGAGCCCGGCCCGTGCCACCTTCCCTCGACCGTCGCCGACGTGGCCAGCATGATGCGTCCGCGCGCCGAGCAGCGCGGGAACACCGTGGAGGTCGACTTCGCGGGCCCGCTGCCCGAGTTCCTCCACACCGACGGCATCCGACTTCGCCAGGTGGTCGTCAACCTCGTGGGAAACGCGGTCAAGTTCACGGAGAACGGGAGCATACGCATCGGCGTGTCGTTCCTGCCGCAATGGCGCGCGGGGCAGCCCGCGGTGCGCATCGACGTGACGGACACGGGGATCGGCATCCGCCAGGAGGCGATGGCCAACCTGTTCCAGCCGTTCTCGCAGGCCGAGAGCTCGACGACGCGCAAGTACGGAGGCACCGGCCTGGGGCTTGCGATCTCTCGCCAGATTGTCGCGGCGCTCGGCGGCGAGTTGACCGTGCGCAGCGTGCTCGGCAAGGGCAGCACCTTTACCGTCACGGTTCCCGCGGGAGACGTCTCCGAAGAGGACCTGCTCCAGTCGCCCTGCGAGGCCATTTGCGAGGACGACCGGGCCACGCGATGGGCGCCCCGCGCCGGCGCCTTGGACGGCGTGCGCGTCCTCCTTGCCGAAGACAGCATCGACAACCAGCGACTCCTCCGCACGGTGCTCGGTCACGCGGGCGCCGAGGTCGAGGTTGTCGAAAACGGCAGAGCGGCCGTTGCGCGGGTTCGAGAGGGCGACTTCGACGTGGTGCTCATGGACATGAACATGCCCGAGATGGACGGATACGAGGCCACGCGCAGGTTGCGCGGCGGCGGATACCAGGGACCCATCCTCGCCTTGACGGCCAACGCGATGTCGAGCGATTGCGAGCGCTGCCTGGCCGCGGGCTGCGATGCCCATCTCCCCAAGCCGATCGACCGCAGGCGATTGATTGAAACGGTGGGACGCTACGCCCGCTCCGGCCGTGTTGGCGAGGCAACGGCAAACCCAAGCCGGGGTGTCCACTCTCATCCAACCGAGGAAATCGCGTCGGAGCTTGCCGACGATCCCCAACTCGCGGACATCCTCCCCGAGTTCGTCGAACGCCTTCCCGAGCAGTTGGACGCCTTGCGCGAGGCCCTCAAAGAAGAACGCATGGACGACCTCGAGCGGCTCGCCCACGGGCTCAAGGGCGCGGGGGGCGGCTACGGGTATCCCACGCTGAGCGAGGCCGCCGAACTGCTGGAACGGGCAGCCTCGCGTCGGCGCACGTGCGAGGCGACCGAGGCCCTGGCAAGCGTGCAAGAGGTCTGCGCGGCCATTCAGAGAGGCTGGGCACGTCGCGCGCGGCATGCCGATCAACCGTGACAAGGCCGTCGGCGATGCGTGTTGCCTTGAGACGCGTTCCCAGGTAACTTGGGGGAATCGTGTCGTGCGGGCTTCTCGTCGGCCACGCGACCACCGGCGCGATTCCCGCGCCGAAAGCGTGGGCGAGGCGCTTGCACCACAACGGCCGGTCGGGCGGTGTGGCTCGACGGTGACGCATTCTCTGTCACGACCCAGGGATTGCCATGCGATACGCCGTGATTATGGCGGGTGGCTCGGGCACGCGGCTGTGGCCCATGAGCCGATCGGCGCTGCCCAAGCAGTTGATTCCATTCATCGACGGCAAAAGCCTGCTCGAGATCGCGTACGAGCGGTTCGAGGGCCTGGTCCCCATCGAGTGCCGCTACGTGTGCGCGGGCCGGCGCCATCGCGAGGCCGTCCTCGCCGGGTTGCCATCGCTGGGCGCTTCGCGTTTTCTCGGCGAGCCGGTCGGGCGCGACACGCTCAACGCGGTCGGCCTCAGCGCCGCGGTGTTGGCCGAGAGCGACCGCGACGCGGTGATCGGCGTGTTCACCGCCGACCATCTCATCGAGCCGGTCGGCGAGTTCCAGCGGATCATCGCGCGGGGCTTCGAGCTGGTCGAACGCTCGCCCGACACGCTCGTGACCTTCGGCATCGAACCCACGGCGCCCGCGACGGGGTACGGGTACCTGGAGCTCGGGGCGGAGATCGGCGGCGGCGCGAGGGTGGTCAAGCAGTTCCGCGAGAAGCCGCCGCGGGAAGTCGCCGAGGAGTACGTCAAGCAGGGGCCCGAACGCTTCCTCTGGAACAGCGGAATGTTCGTCTGGCGCGCCGAGACTCTGCTGGATTGCATCGAGCGTTACGAGCCCTCGGTGCGCCGAGGGCTGGCGACCATCGCCGAAGCGTGGTCGGCGGCGCAACGCGACGACGTGCTCGAACGGGTATTCCCAACGCTGAAGAAGATCAGCGTCGATTTCGCCGTGATGGAGCCGGCCTCGAACGACCCCGCGGTGCGGGTGGCGGCCCTGCCCATGGCCCTGCGCTGGCTCGACGTGGGTTCGTGGCCTTCGTTTGCCGAGACGCGCCCGAAGGATGAATACGGAAACGCCCTGGCCGGCGGCAAGCACGTGCTCGACGAGACCGCCGACTGCCTGATTGCCTCAAGCGATTCCGAGCATCTCGTGGCCGCGATCGGATGCCGCGGCCTGGTCGTAATCCACACCGACCGGGCCACGCTGGTCTGCCGTGCCGACTTGGCCGAGAAGATCAAGGAGGTTCAGAAGATCGTCGAGGATCGCTTCGGCGGCCGGTACACGTAGGGGCCGGCGCGAGACCCGCATTACCGCAACGTGGCGCACCGATTCCCGCGCGGCCCGAAGGCAACAAGGGGGCGGCCGCACGATTCGTTCCGCGGAGCCGGGCCCTGCCCTCCGCAAACTTGCATCGCCACCGCGCCATGCCCTATAGTGGGCCGAGTGAAAACCGCCGGCCGAGCCCGCGGGAAGTCGCGAACGTCGAATCCGACCGCCGCGGCCGCCGACGGACTGATGATTTCCATTACACCCCGAAGGAGGCGACCACCGTGAACGTTCCGACACGCCGAGTTCGCAAGATGGATGGCACCGGCCCTGACTCATGGACGGTGCGTTTCGCGCGCCTCGCGGGGGGGCCGCTCCTGGTGGCCGCCCTTGTCTTGGCCTTCGGGCTGCAGGCGGCCCGGGCCCGCGAGGCCGAGTACGAGGTGGCCGTCGAGAACGACATCATGGTATCCATGCGCGACGGCGTGCGCCTGGCCACCGACCTGTACCTGCCGGCCAGGGACGGCAAACCGATCGACGGCAAGCTGCCCACGATTCTCGAACGCAGGCCCTACAACAAGGACGGCTGCCGCGGAAGCGGACGCTACTACGCCGCCCGGGGATACGCGTTCGTGGCCCAGGATACGCGCGGCCGCTACAAGTCGGAAGGCGTCTGGCACATGCTCACCGACGACGGCCCCGACGGCGTCGACACGGCCGCCTGGATCGGGCGCCAGCCCTGGTCGGACGGCAAGATCGGCATGATCGGCACCTCGTACATCGGCGGCACCCAACACGCCATGGCCATGGCCAAGGCGCCCGAGCTGGTCACCGTCATCCCGGTCGACGCCATGTCGAACCTGGGCTACGCCAGCATGCGAAACGCCGGGGCCTTCGAGCTGCGCTTCTGGAACTGGATCATGTTCTCCAGCCCCCGCGGCAGCCGGCAGGTGCGCGATCCCGGCACGGCCGCCGTGCTCAAGGAAATGATGGACCATCGGCACGCCTATCTCGCGAATCTCCCGCTCCGGCGCGGCACCACGCCCCTGAAACTCACTCCCGAATACGAGGACTGGCTCGTCGAGGCCATGCGCCGCGGGGCGAACGACGAGTTCTGGGAGCAAAACAACATCATCGACTATCCCGAGCGGTACAAAGACATCCCCGTCTATCTTGTCGGCGGCTGGTACGACTCGTGGGCGAGCAACACGACCGCCAACTTCATGGCCCTGAGCAAGACCATCGAAGGCCCCGTCTACCTGATTATGGGCCCCTGGATCCACGGGGCGCAGGGCCAATCGGCCCACGGACAAGTGAGCTTCGGCCCCGACGCGGCCATCCCCGACCCGTTGGCCTGGCGGTTGGAGTGGTACGACCACTGGCTGCGCGGCATCGACAACGCGGTCGGCAAGGAAGCCCCCTTCGCCACCAAGGTGCGCATCTTCGTCATGGGAACCGGCGACGGCACCAAGACCGCCGACGGCAAGCTCAACCACGGCGGCTACTGGCGCGACGAGCACGCGTGGCCCCTTGCCCGCACCCAGTACACCGAACTCTACCTCCATCCCGACGGGCGCGCGTCGACCGACCGGCCCGACCTCGAGCAGTCGTCGACCAGCTTCACCTACGATCCCCGCAACCCCGTGCCCACCATCGGCGGCAACATCTCGTCGGGCAACGAGATCATGCTGCAAGGGGCCTGGGATCAGCGGGGCGGAAAGCACGTCTGGAACGCCCAGGACCCCATCCCCCTTTCCGCCCGCAACGACATCCTCGTGTTCCAGACCGAGCCGCTCGAAGAAGACCTCGAAGTGACCGGCGAGATCTGCGTCAAGCTCTGGGCGTCGTCGTCGGCCGTCGACACCGACTTCACCGCCAAGCTCTTGGACGTGTACCCTCCCAGCCCCGACTTCCCGGGCGGATTCGACCTGAACATCGGGGACGGCATCCTGCGGGCGAGGTTCCGCGAGTCGCTTAAGGCCGAGAAACTCATGGAGCCCGGCACGATTTACCCCATCACGATCAAGCTCTATCCCTCGTCGAACGTGTTCAAGAAGGGGCACCGCATTCGGATCGACGTCTCGAGCAGCAACTTCCCCCGTTTCGACCTCAACCCGAACACGGGCGAGCCGTTGAACCAGCATCGCCGGACGATCAGCGCGGTCAACACGATCCATCACGACCGCGAGCACCCCTCGCACATCCTGCTGCCTGTCATCCCGGCCGCGAAGTAGACCCGGCGCAAGGAACTCCCCGCTGAGGGAGGGAAAGGCCCGGCGACACGTCGTAACACGGCACGCTGGCCCGGTCGACTCGACCGGGCCAGCCACGGTTAAGGTTCTTCGCTTTCTGGCCGTCACAACGCGAACTAGCCCATAAGAGGGGTATGGCTGGACCCCATTGAATCGCTCCGCGTGCGACGGTGCGGCCAATTGGGCCGCACGGCACGCTACCTGGCGGCCCGCTTTGCGGGCCCCGGCTTCAATTTGGGCGGACATCGACTCCTGTGCCGGCATTGTTTTACCATCCTTACCGAATGCAAACCATGCCAAGCACCCCTTTGTGGGGGCGGTCGCCGATTCGCCTTGACCGACTCGGACCGAACCAGTATTGTCCGCCCCGCTAACGACTCCCTTTCCCGAATCCTCTTGTTGCCGCGAGGCTCGTCATCCCGGCCGACGGTACGTCGGCGAGCGGGGCAACCGGCGCTCGTCGTGTGGGCAAGGCAAGGAGCACGGACATGAGGTCTGGTTCGATGCGTCTGGTGTGCGGTATCGTCGTGTTCGCCCTGTCGGCGCTGGCGGGTTGTTCCTGGTGGGAAAGCATGACCGTCCGGTCGCAGAGCCCCGACGATCTGGAGAAGACGCATCCGAGCGTCCGCACGGTGGGCGACCTGGCCGTGCCCTTCGGGCTGCACCCCTTGCAGGTCGAGTCGGTGGGCCTGGTGACGGGATTGCGAGGGACGGGAAGCGATCCGCAGCCCTCGATCGAGCGTCAGATGCTCCTTTCCGAAATGCAGACGCGCAACGTCCAGTCGCCCAACACGGTGTTGGCGTCGCCCAACACGGCGCTGGTGCTGGTTCGCGGGGTGCTTCGTCCCGGCATCCAGAAAGGAGACCGGTTTGACCTTGAGGTCCGCGTCCCGAACCGCAGCGAAACGACGAGCCTTCGGAGTGGATGGCTCATGCAGAGCGATTTGAAGGAGATGGCGCTGCTCAGCGACAACCGGCTCCACAGCGGCCACACCTGGGGGCGAGGGGAGGGGGCCATCATGGTCGACCCTTCGGCCGACGACCGGGCCGATCCGGTGCTGCGGACGCGAGGACGCGTGCTCGGCGGCGGCGTCGCCCTGAAATCGAGGCCTTTGGGTTTGGTGCTGAAGCCGGAGGCCCAGTCGGTGCTCAACAGCGCGCTGATCGAATCGGCGGTGAACAAGCGATTTCACGTCTTCTACAAGGGGACGAAGAAGGGGGTGGCCAAAGCCCAGACCGACCAGCGGATCGAGTTGCAGGTCCATCCTCGATACGCGAAGAACATCGACCGATACGTTCAGGTCGTCCGCGCGATCGCGCTGCGCGAGTCGGAGGCGGGCCGGCAAGAGCGGCTCCGAATGCTCGAGCGGCAACTGGCCGACTCGATCACATCGTACCGATCGGCACTCCAGTTGGAGGCGATGGGCCACCAGGGCGTCGAGGTTCTGCTCAAGGGCATCGAGTCGAGCGATCCCGAAGTCCGCTTCTATTCGGCCGAGGCGCTGGCCTACCTCGACCGAAGCGAAGCGGCCGAGCCGCTCGCCCGAGCCGCCCGCGAGCAGCCCGCTTTCCGCGTGTTTGCCTTGGCGGCGTTGAGCCTGCTGAACGATCTGGCCTCGGAGGAGGAATTGGTCGCGTTGCTCAACGGCGACAGCGCAGAGACCCGCTACGGGGCATTCCGGGCCCTTTGCGAGATGAATCGCAACAATCCGGCCGTGATGGGCGAGCAACTGGGCGATCAATTCAGCTACCACGTGCTGAACACGCAAGGCCCGGCAATGATTCACGTCACGCGCGGCCGGCGTCCGGAAGTCGTGCTGTTCGGCCCGAATCAGCGGTTCAACACCCCCTTTGTGCTGGAGGCGGGCAACCGCATCATGGTGAAAAGCGAGGCGCCGGGTCGCGTCGCCGTCAGCCGGTTTGTCGTTGGCGAGCTGGACCAGAGGCGCCTCGTCTCCGATCAGGTCGACGACGTGATCCGGGCAATCGTCGAACTGGGCGGAACCTATCCCGACGTGGTTCAGGCCCTGCAGGAGGCCCACCAAAAAGGCGTGCTGAGCAGTCGATTCGCCATCGACGCGCTTCCCGAGGCGGGACGCACCTATGATCGGGTGGCATCGGCCTCCTCCGAAAATGCCGGTTCGCGCAACTCGAAAAGCGAAGATTCCCCCAAGAGGATGCATCCGCTGAAGGCTTTCTTTGCTAAAATGGGGCGAGGCGAATCCGACTGATCGACGCATCCAATCGACGTGGCAGGCCACGAAGTCAGCGGGGCCCCGGCCACGATGGGAATTCGTTCTCCCCGGAATAGGGGAAGCGATTCCGGCCGGTGCCGTGGATCGGGAGCGTACCAGTCGGCCCCAAGCCAAGCAGACTTCCGATTGGCCGGACCTTGACGGGCCGGTCGAATCGGGGATGGTCGTTTCGCCGCCCCGAACGGCCAAGACTACGATCTCGCCTCGACCGAGGCCCCTTTTCCTGCCTGTCTCCGCAATGCTCAAGGCCCTCGAACTCGTTGGTTTCAAAAGCTTTGCCGATCGCACGCGGTTCGAGTTCCCCGAAGGGATCACCGTGGTGGTCGGCCCCAACGGGTCGGGCAAGTCGAATATCGTCGACGCGATCAAGTGGGTGCTCGGCGAGCAGAGCGTGAAGAGCCTGCGTGGCAAGGAGATGGCCGACGTCATTTTCAACGGTTCCGGCACGCGCCGGGCGACGAACACGGCGGAGATCACCGTCACCTTTGACAATTCCGGGGGGTTTCTGGAAGTCGATGCCCCCGAGGTGCACATCACGCGCCGCGTGTATCGCAGCGGCGAGGGCGAGTACCTGATCAATCGGCAGCCCGCTCGCCTGCGCGACATCCGCGACTTGCTTCGCGGGACGGGCATGGGTACCCAGGCTTACAGCGTCATCGAGCAGGGCAAGGTCGACGTCCTGCTTCAGTCGTCGCCGCGCGACCGGCGGATGATCTTTGAAGAGGCGGCCGGGATCAGCCGCTTCAAGTCGAAGAAGATCGAGGCCCTCCGCCGGCTGGAGCGAGTCGAGCAGAACCTGCTTCGCCTGTCGGACATCGTCGACGAAGTCGACAACCGACTGCGAAGCGTTCGTCTTCAGGCAGGCAAGGCGCGGCGTTACCGACAGTATGCCGACCGCCTGCAGGAGTTGCGGACCCAGGTCGGACTGGTCGATTGGCGGCGACTTGGCGACCGGCTGGCCGAAACCGAGAGCCGGCGCCTGGCCCTCGGTGCAGCGCGCGACGCCGCCGTGGCCCAGGCCGAGGCGATCGAGGCGGATTTGCTCGAGACCGAAACCCGCATCGGCGACGTGACCGAGTCGATCCGCGAATCGGAGACGAGAATCGCGGACAACCGGGCGCGGATCGCCGCCGCCGAGTCGACCGTCGAACACGAGCGCCATCGGAGTCGCGACCTCGAACGCGAGGTCGCGCGATACCGCGAGCAGGTCGCGGCGATGAGCCTGCGGGCGGGCGATCTGGAGCAGCAGTTGGCCGAGACCCTTCGAGCCGTCGAAGACGCCGAAGAGCACCATCGGGAGATCGCCCGGCGCTTTGCCGAGGGAGAGCGGGGGTTGACGGGACTGATCGAGCGTCTCGACCGGGCCCGGGCCGAGCACGATCAGCAGCGGGCCGCCCACATCGAGAAGATGCGGTTGCTCGCCACGCTGGGCAATCAGATCAGCGGTCTGGAAACCGAGGTCGCCGCGGCCGACGCCTCGCGCGGGCGCTGCCGGCAGCGCCTGGCCGAACTCGACGAGCAGTCGACCGCCCTGGCGGCCGAATGGAACCAATTGGCGGCCGAGGGAGAGCGTTTGTCGCAGTGCGTCGACGAGCAAACCGCTCAATGGTCGGCCGCCAAGGCGGCCTTGGTCGAATGCGACCAGCGCTTGGGCCGCCGGCGGAACGAGTTGGGAGAGTTGCGGCAGCGTCGCAGCGGGCTGCGCGAGCGCATTGCCGTGCTCGAGGAGCTCGAGCGACGACACGAAGGGCTCAGCCCGGGTGTTAAGGAGGTCCTCATCCGTTCGCGCGACGAGGCGGGCGGCCCGTTTCGACAGGTTCGCGGGCTGGTGGCCGACCTGCTACAGGTGGGCATCGAAGCGGCCCCCCTGATCGAGGTGGCCCTGGGCGACAGGGCGCAACACGTCGTTGTCGAGCCGGGAGGCGAACTGATCGAGTTTCTGCGGGAGGAGACACACGCGCTGGCCGGTCGAGTAGGATTTGTGTGGCTCGATGGGTCCGCCGACGCGCCGTCCCAGCAACCCGCCAGCCTCGACGGGAGGCCGGGGGTGCTCGGGCGTGCCGACCGGTTCGTCGAGACCGAACCGCCCTATCGAGCTCTGGCGAAGCGGCTTCTGGGGAAGACCTGGATTGTCGAGAAGCTCCGCCACGCGCTGGCGCTGCGTGTCGCCAGCGGCGAGGGAGCGAGCTTCGTCACCGTCGCGGGAGAGTTGTTGGTCGCCGACGGCACGTTGATCGTCGGGCCGAAAAACACCTCGACCGGTCTGATCTCGCGGCGCAGCGAACTCCGCGCGCTTCGCGGCCAACTGGCCGATTGGGAGGGCAGAATCGAGCAGGTCCAAGAGGCCGTGCGCCACTTGGAACGCCAGATCGCCGAGGCCGAGAGCCTGGTCGCGCGCCTGGGCGACGAACGCCAGGCCGCGATCGACGCCTTGACCGAACACGGCCGTCGCGCCGCGGCGGCGCAAGAGCGGGACCAGCAGTTGAAGCGGCAACGCGCCGTTTTCGAAGGTGAGCTGCGAGCCGCCTGTGTCCAGCACGATTCGGCCGAGCGCGCCTTGAGCGCGGCCCGCTCCCAGCGCGAACGGATGGAATTGGAGTTGGCCGACGTCGAGGCTCGGTTGGCTCGGCTCAGCGAGGACCGCGAACGTCTCGAGACGGAACGCGACACGCGGGAGCGCGACACGACCGAGGCCAAGGTCGAGCTGGCCAAGAGCGAAGAGCGCCTGCGCAATCTTCAGGCCCGGCGCCACCAATTCGAGGAAAGCCGGCAAGAGCGGCGCCGGGTGATCGCGGAGAACCGCGAGCACTTGCTGCAGTGCGTCGAGCGGGCCGAACAGTCGCAACGGAGCATCCTCGCCGCCGAGTCGGAGATCGCCGAGTTGTACCTGCGCAAAGAATCCTTCGCTCGCCACACGGTCGAGTTGGTCGAGCAGCGCGAGGAATTGCGCCGGGAGCGTGCCCGCGCGACGGCTGAGGCCCAGCAAGTGCGCGCCCGGCTGCGGAAGCTCGAAGAGCAGATCCACGCGGAGGAGTTGGCGGGCAACGAAGTACGCCACGACCGCAACTCGCTGGCCGACCGCCTCCGCGAGGACTACGGCATCGAGCTGGCCGAGTTGGAGCACGAGCCCTCCGACGAGGAGCAACACCAGCGCGAGTCGGTGCAGGAGGAGATCGACGATCTGCGCCGCCGGATCAGCAACCTTGGGAACGTGAATCTCGAAGCCCTCGAAGAGCTCCAACAACTCGAGAGCCGGCACGCCTTGCTCGCCGGGCAGTACAAAGACCTTGTCGACGCGAAGACCTCCCTGGAGCGGATCATCGACAAGATCAACGTCGACAGCCGTCTGCTGTTCACCGAGACGCTGGAGACCGTCAAGGGGCATTTCGCCACGCTGTTTCGCAACCTGTTCGGGGGAGGGCAGGCCGACATCGTGCTCGAGGACGACGTCGACATTCTGGAAAGCGGCATCGAGATCGTCGCCCGGCCGCCGGGCAAGGAGCCTCGCAGCATCTCGCTGCTCAGCGGCGGCGAAAAGACCTTGACCTGCGTGGCGCTGTTATTGGCCATCTTTCGCAGCCGCCCGAGCCCCTTCTGCGTGCTCGACGAGGTCGACGCCGCCTTGGACGAGGCCAACATCGACCGCTTTACCAAGGTGCTGGAGGGTTTTCTGGCCTGGACCCAGTTCATCATCGTCACTCATTCGAAGAAGACCATGACCTGCGCGAACACCATCTACGGGGTGACCATGCAGGAATCGGGCGTCTCGAAGCCCGTCTCGGTCCGCTTCGAAGACGTCAGCGACGACGGCGAGATCGTGATTGCGCCCGAGGCAACCGGCGAACCGGCCTCCGGCGCCCAGGACGACGAAACCCAGGCTGCCTGAGCGCATTGGGCCGGCAGTCCGGCAGAGAGGGATCCAAAGCATGAACACGACGAAACCACCGCGCTGCGAGCAGTGCGGGCTCAGGCGAAGGGCCGAAGCGAGGCCGCACTCCTTTCTGGGGATTCTGTGGCGGCTCCACACGTACATTTGTCCTGGGTGGAAGAAGTATCGGCGCCATCTTGAGCGGAGCGGCCCGCCTCAGCCCCACAATGAGGGTACGTGAATCCGGCACCGTCGGGGCACTGGGCGTTCGAGTCCGGGTCGCGTGCCGTGAACGCCTGCGGTCACCGACTCAGGACCCCCCTCGTAGGGCGGGGCTGCTTTAACGCTCGTTCCCCATGTGACAGGGATTTCGCGCGCGGTCGGCGTTCTCAATAAGGTAGAGTCCAGAAGGGGATCGTCCCGCCTCTCGTGCTGGTCGAGGAACATCCACGCGTTCACAAGGTGGCCTGAACATGAAAACCGAAGAGCAAGTCGCCATCGATTACGACGAGCTGTTGGCACGCTGCCTGGGGAACATCGAGTTCGTCGACCGAATCTTGACGAAGTTCCAGCGACGTTTCGGAGAGCAGTTGGAGGAACTCGAGGACGCCGTGGCCCGGGACGACGCCGCGCGGGTGGTCCACGTAGCTCATCGCCTCAAAGGCGAGTCGGCCTGCGTGGCCGCGACCCGGCTGCGCGATTGCGTCTCGGAGGTCGAAATCCTGGGGCGAACCGATCGCCTCGGCGACTTGCCCCCCTGTTTGGAGCAGCTGCGTGAGGAGTGGGCCGCGGTTGCCGAATCGTTGTCGGCTCGGAATTGGGATGGCGCGGGGTCGAGCGAAACCTGACGTGTTCCACACGATGCGCGCACGGCGCGCCGAAGTTGCGAAGGGAGCGTCTGGAGACATCGAGGCCTCGGTGGGCCCTCGGGAGAGCGTTGCATGCGAGTTCTGATCGTCGAAGACGACAGCGTGACCGCAGAGATGCTCGCACATGCCCTCGAACGGTACGGCTACGAGGTCGAGATCGCCCGAAACGGCCGCCAGGCGTTTCAGCGGATTCGCAGCGGGCAGCATCGGCTCGTCGTGTCGGACTGGGAAATGCCGGAAATGACCGGCGTGGAACTCTGCCGGCAGATTCGCGGCCGCCGCTCGGGTAGCTACGTCTACGTGATCCTGCTGACCTCGCGCCGCGGAACCCGCAACGTCGTCGAGGGGCTGAACGCCGGAGCCGACGACTTCATTACGAAACCGTTCGAGCCGCAGGAGCTTTGTTGCCGCTTGCGGGTGGGGGAGCGGATCCTGTCGCTCGAGACGCGCGATCTGACGATTTTTGCGATGGCGAAGCTCGCCGAATCGCGTGACCCGGAGACGGGCGCCCATCTCGAGCGGATTCGCGAATACTGCCGGATCCTGGCCGAGCACCTCTCCCGACAGGTCGCCTTCCGCGACCTGGTCGACGACGAGTACATCCAGACCCTCTATTTGACGAGTCCTCTGCACGACATCGGCAAGGTGGGCATTCCCGATCGCGTGCTGCTGAAGCCGGGGCCCCTCACCGACGACGAGTTTGAGGTCATGAAGCAGCACACCGTCATCGGCGGGAGGACCTTGGAAGCCGTGCGCGGCGCGCACTCCGGGGCGACTTTTCTGCAAATGGCCACCGACATTGCCTGGAGCCACCACGAACGATTCGATGGCACGGGTTATCCGCGAGGCCGGGCGGGCGAGCAGATCCCTCTCAGCGCCCGGATCGTCGCCGTGGCCGACGTTTACGACGCCCTGACTACGAAACGAGTCTACAAGCCCGCCTTCGAGCACAGCCGGGCCCGATCCCTCATTTTCGAGGGAAAGGGAACGCAATTCGATCCGGCCGTGGTCGAAGCATTCTGCGCGACCGACAGCCGCATCGTGGCCGTGCGCCAGCGGTTCGCCGACTGGCCGGCGTGCGGCGAACCCGCGTGGCCGGCGCCGGCATTGCTCGGAGGGCAACTCGCGTCGCTGACGGCCTCGGCCGACGGGTCGAACCCGGCTTGAGTCTCGCCCGGGTTTCTTCTCCCGTCTTCCTGATCGTTACAGCCGGACCGCATCCCCCGACCTCTTCTCGTGCCGCCGCCAAACCGCTCATGGGACGGGGCCCGCGAGGACGAATGCCAATCGTATCGGTTGTATTGGCAGTGATGGTTGTGCTGGTTGCGACAGGAGGGCCGGCTCGTGCGTCGATTCGGAACCGCGATTTGCTGGCTGGGGATCGCGTTCGCGCCGGGGGGGGCGGTCCTTGCCGACGGGGTGATTCGAGACGGCCTCGGCGCCATCTCGTGCGGCCGCGGCGGCACGAACATCGCCGCGGCCGACAATGGCGTCGTCTTGCTCGACAATCCGGCGGGGTTGGCAAACGTCAACGGATGTGGCCTGATCGACGTGGGCGCCGACCTGCTGTTCACCGACATGGCCTACGCCGATCCCGAGAATGATGCGATCATCGACCACGATCCCTATCCGTGCGGCCAACTGGCGCTGGTCAGGAAGAGTCGCGACGGTTGCTGGGCTTTTGGGCTGGGACTATTTTCGCCGGCGGCGTTCGGATCGCGGTACCACCTGAAGGGGCCGCCGCCGTGGACGGGGACGCGGTACTACAAGTCGTTCGGGGCTCTCAGCAAGATCCTTCCCGGCGTGGCGTGTCGCGTCACCGATCGCCTCTCGGTGGGCGGAACGCTGGGCGTCGGGGTCAGCCACGTGGAATTGGAGGGGCCCTATTTCCTCCAGTCGCCGCCCTTGCGCGGCACGCCCACCATGATGGATCTGCAAGCGACGGGCGCGACGATCGCCTGGTCGGCCGGGCTCCAGTACCAGGTCACTTCGGTAACGACCGTGGGAATCGCGTACCAGAGCCAAAGTCGCTTTCATCTGGACGGCAGCATGGCCGTCGACGTCCCCGAACTCGGCCACTGCCGTTTCGACGCCGACGTCGACATGCGGTGGCCTCGCTCCCTGGGCGTGGGAATGCGCCACGAGGTCTGTCCGCATCGGAGCGTCTCGGCCGACGTCATCTGGTACAACTGGTCCGAAGCCTTCGATCAGATCGGCATTCACCTCAGCAATCCCAGCAACCCCGCCTTCGAATACGCCCTGGGCCCCTCTCTCGACGAGGTGTTTCCCCTGGCATGGCGCGACACGGTCTCGGTGCGCCTCGGGTACGAGCATGCCTTCCGTCCCGATCGGGTCGCGCGTTTCGGATATACCTACCACCGCAATCCGATTCCCGCCGGAACGCTGACGCCCTACATTCAGACCACCCTGGAGCACACGTTCTCAATCGGTTACGGCTGGCTGCAGGGCGCGTGGAGCGTCGATCTGGCTTACCAGTTCACTTTCGGTCCCGGCATCGACGTCGCCTCGAGCGATTTGGCCGGCGGCGACTTTGACGCGAGCCACCACGAGTCCCGAGTGCACGTCATGCTCGTTACGTTTTCGAAGCGCTTTTAGGTGGATCGGTGGCCGCGCCATGTGCGCGGCGGGCCACCGGCCTCTAGTTCGTAAGGGGCCTTGCCGCGGGCTTGCGCCCGGCGCCGCCTGCGGGTTTCAAGAAGGGCGTTCGGGCCCGCGCGGACGGCACCTCGATCTTGTCGACTCGCACGACCGTTCGGTGCTTGAGGCGGCTGACGAAGTTCATGATCGCGCCGGTGGCGTCGCGGGCCATTTCCAGGGCGTCGACATCGAAGCCGGCTTGCCGGTACAGGTCGCGGCAGTCTTCCTCGGTGCGCTGGAAGAAGTGCCAATCGGCCAGCCACTGGCATTCGGTCTTATCGTACCGATTCGCGTCCTTGAGGGCGACGTAGAGGACGCCCTCGCCTTGCAGCGATTCGCGCCATCCTTGAAGCATGCGCACGAGATGCCGGTCGGGGATGTAGTCGCAAAGGCCGATGCTGTAAATGACGTCGGCCCGGCCGAACCTCTGGACGGTCGCGTCCGCCGATGCCATTCGTAGCGCGTTGTACCGCGCGCAGCGCAATTCGACCCGATCGCCGGTGGCCGGCGCCACCTGCGTTTTGACGTATTCCAGGGCTTCTTCATCTTGATCGATACACACGACGCGAAGACGGCTTTCCCGCGGGATCTCGACCCCGACGAGATACTCGCGGCACGGGCCGCAGGCGACATTCAACGCGAGGAGATCGCCGCGCCGACGGGAAGCCTCCTCGGCGAGAAACGACCGGAGGGCCGCCATGCGGGCGCGAACGGCGCGGGCGAGAACCGAGCGGAGCAGGTAGAGGTCCACGTACCCGCCGATGCCCAATGAGATGGGCAACTCGTCGTACATCGCGGCCAGCAGCTTGTAGTCGCCCGGATATCCCCGCGGCTTCGTCTTCGCGCGGTGCATGAGCCGGCTCCGGTCGAACCACGGCGCGATTTGCTTGCGAAAACGCGCGCGGGTTCGATCGAGCGACGTTTCGTCTTCCCCCGCCAGCGACTCGACCCGCGCACAGGCCCGAAGAACCCGGTGCGTCGCCTCGGTAAGGCGCTCGAGGCAGGCGTCGTTTCTGGCCGGTCGATCCACGGGAATTTCCGATTCGAGCCGGCGGAGCACGCTTGTGAAATCCGCCACGTCTTTCGAGAAGAAGTTCTCCAGTACGGTTCGCATGCTAGTTACCCTGGCCAAACGAGAAGAGAGGCTTGCCTGTGACGAACGCTGGCTGGCGGAGCATCCTTGGCCCGACCGCCCTTGCCGCGGGGTCCCGGTCGCGGAGACGAAGTCCGCGGGCGACGCCCGCAGCAAGGCATTGTCGCGGAAAGCTTCCTTCTTGTCAATGGTCTGATCTGGGATTTATCACCCATGGTAAACTTATACTAAAAGGCAAAGTCTACCCACTCATCACGCCTCTTGGGAACCATGTGCTTTCGACGCGGGCGCGCGGCCTTGTCGCCGTGTTGCGCGTCTTTCGTTGAGGCCCCCTGTCGCGACGGGGAAAAGCGGCAACCCGAGGGGGCGACGAGACGGCACCGGCCGGCGTGGGGCAGGAGACCCCTGGCCGATCGTGCCCGGCCGCGAGGTGCAGAGCGGGCTGCTCGGCTACGAGCCGCGGAAGACGTTGCCGAGTGTCCGGGCGGCCCACCGTTTCCGTGGGGGACGAGGGCCACCAGTATTGGGGCGAGAGAGCCAATCGCGCTTCGGGCGAATCGAGTGCGGAACCCGGGAGGTTGGCAGCCGGCGTCCCGGCGCGCGTCGAGATGCAGCGACGAAGCGATCCGCCGAAACGGCAAACTCGGCGCATCCGGAGCAGTCGCTACGGCGCGTGCGATCGTCGGAGGCGTGCCGGACGGGTCGGACGCTTTGGGAAAGCTACACTTGCGAAAGGCCGCGTGCCTGCGTTGGGCGAGCGTCCGGCGGATTCCTCCGGGCTCGTGCCGCCGGGGAGGCGCGCGTCCGCGACGCGCGCGGCGCGATGAATCAACCGCCGCAAGCGGCTCCCACACCGCGGGAGCCTGGTCTTGGAGCCCTGCGACCGATGCCCGACGACACCGCAAGTCGAGAAACGCGCACGCGCGGCATTCCGCGGTTCGGCCGTGATCGGTTTCGGATCGAGGGCCTGCTCGGCGACTCGCGGGGAATTCGGACGTTTCGCGGCGTAGACCTCCGCACGGCGATTTCCGTGATCGTCAAAGCCATCCCGAGCGATACGCTTGCGCCCGGGACCCTGATGCGCCTGGAGCACGAGTCGACCCTGCGGTGTGGGATTCGGAGCCGTTGGCTTTCGACCTTCCTCGACGCGGTCAGGGAAGACGACGTGTTGTATGTCGTGATGCCGTCCGTGGCGGGCGTTCGCCTCGACGCGCGGATTCAAGACGGCCCGCTCCCGCTCGAAGAAGCCCTGACCATCGGGCGATGTCTCTGCTCGGCTCTTGCGGATGCGCACGCCGGCGGCGTGCTGCATCGCGGCGTGGAGCCGGCGAACATCGTGCTCGACGAACGGACGCCACGGGCCGGGGCGACGCTGGTCGACTTCGGGCTACCCGGCGGCGGTCCGTCGGATCATGGTCTGGCCGGTCCGGCCCTGAAGACCGCCTGGTACGCGTCGCCCGAACAGGCCGGGTCGATCGACTACGACGTGGGCGAGCCGTCCGACTTGTATTCGGCGGGAGTGGTCTTATTCGAGTGCATCGCCGGACGGAGTCCGTTCGCCGGCGCCACGATCGGTGACGTGCTTTTCCAGCACATGACCGCGCCCGTCCCCGAGTTGCGAGGCCTGGGATTCCCCGTGCCGAGGGCCTTGGACGAGTTGATCCAGCGCCTGTTGCGAAAAGACCCAAGAGACCGCTACCAGTCGGCCGGGGCGGTGCTGGCCGATCTCGACGCGATCGCCGACGCGGTCGCTCGCGGCAAATTCGAACCTCGCGTCGTGATCGGCGGGACCGACCGGCGCTGCACGCTCACCGAATCGGCTTTCGTCGCCCGCCAGGAAGAAATCGAGACGCTCCAGCAACAGATCGCACACGTTCGCACGAGCGGTGCCGCGCTGATTCTCTTGGAGGGGGCCTCGGGTGCGGGAAAGACCCGGCTGCTGATGGAAACGGCTCAGACGGGCATTCGGGAGGGCTTCCGGGTGTTTCGCGGCCACGGATCGAGCGAGGTCGGCCAACGACCGCTCCAGTTGCTCGAAGGAGTCGTCGACGATTTTTTGGGGGCGGCTCGATCGGAACCCTCTCTCTTGTCGGCCGTACGGCGTCGCCTGGGGGGACGCCGCGGCGCGTTGGCTGCGGCCCTGCCCCGATTGGCCGAAGTGCTTGGAGGCGAGCCTCGCGAACTCGCGGCGCCCGCGCAGCTCGCCCACGAAGCGTTCGGCGAGATGCGGAACGTCGAGGCCCTGTCGCGTTTTCTTCGCGCGTTGGGAACGGAGGATCGCCCTGCCATGGTCCTCCTGGACGATTGCCAATGGGCCGACGAGCTGGCCATCAAGCTGATTCGGCGCTGGAGCGCGACCGCGCGCGATCGGGAGGGCGACCGATCGCACGTGCTCGTGGTGGTGGCCTTCCGCTCGGAGGAGGTCTCGCAGACGCATCTGTTGCGGAAGGTGCCGGGGGCGGTTCATCTTCGGCTTCCTCCGCTGCAGCCGGCCGACGTCCGTCGGCTGGTCGAATCGATGGCCGGCCCGCTGCCCCCCGACGCGGTCGAGTTGGTCGTCCGGCTTTCCGACGGTAGTCCCTTCATGGCATCGGCCGTGCTGCACGGGATGGTCGAGTCGGGAGCCCTCGTTGCCGAGCCGTCGGGGTGGCGGATCGATTCGCTGGCCATGGCCGACCTCCAATCGTCCGGACACGCGGCTTCGTTCTTGTCGCGTCGCGTGGAGGTGCTTCCCGCGCGGACGCTCGAGCTGCTCCTGGTGGGCGCCGTGCTGGGAAAGGAGTTCGACGTCGACATCGCGGCCCAACTGGCGGAGCAGGCGCCCGCGCGCGCGATTGCCGCCGCCGACGAGGCCCGCCGCCGGCACCTCGTGTGGCTTCGCCCCGACGGCTCGCGATACGTTTTCGTCCACGACAAGATCCGCGCGGTTCTCCTGGAACGGATGAGCGAGGGCCGGCGCAAGCGGGTCCATCGGCAGGCGGCGCGGTACCTGCAGCGGCACGCCCGCGACCGGGTTTCGGCATTGGCCTACCACTTCGACGCCGCGGGAGAGAGCGAAAATGCGCTACCCTACGCGCTGGAGGCGGCGCAGCAGGCGCGGCAGCAGCATTCGCTCGAAGTGGCCGAGCAGCAGTACCGGATCGCCGAACGCGGGGCCCGTCGTGCCGACCCGCCGACGCGTTACCGGATCGCCGAAGGGTTGGGCGACATTCTGATGCTGCGCGGTCGCTACGACGCGGCCGCGGAGTTGTTCGAGCGGGCCACGGGGTTTGCCGAGGGCCGCCTCGCCCAAGCCCAGATTCGAGGGAAACTGGCGGAACTCGCCTTCAAGCGGGGCGACATGAAGACCGCCTCGCAAGAGTTCGAACGGGCCCTTCGGCTGCTCGGGCGCTTCGTGCCTCGCGGGCGCATCGCTTTCACGGCGATGCTGCTATGGGAGGTGGCCGTTCAAGTGGCCCATACGCTTCTGCCTCGCCTGTTCGTCCATCGTGTCAAACAGATGCCTTCGGAGAGCCAGTTGCTGGCGATCCGCCTGTTCAGCGGCGCCGGGCACGGCTACTGGTACGCTCGGGGCAAGTTCCGCTGTCTTTGGGCTCACCTGCGCGAGATGAACCTGGCCGAACGCTATCCGCCGACGCTCGAACTCGCCCAGGCATACTCGGAGCACGCGCCGGCCATGAGCCTGACCCGCATGTTCGAGCGGGGGATCCGATATTCGCGCAAGTCGCTGGAAATCCGCAGCGCCATGGGGGACCTTTGGGGGCAAGGGCAATCGCTGCATTTTTACGGGTGCGTGCTATACGCGGCGGGCCGATTCGCCGAGGCGATCGACCGGTGCCGGGAGGCCGTGCGCCTGCTTGAACGGATGGGAGACTACTGGCAGGTCCACATTGCCCGCTACCAAATCGCCGCCTCCCTCTATCATCTGGGCGACCTGGGCGCGGCCGTGGAAGAGGCGCAGCGCAACCACCAATCGGGCCTGGAGCTGGGCGACGAACAGGCGTCGGGCATCATTCTCGACGTCTGGGCCCGCGCCACGGGCGGGCGCGTGCCTGACGAAGTGCTCGAACGGGAGCTCCAGCGCGACCGGCGCGACGTGCAGGGGACGACCCAGGTGTTGCTGGCCGACGGGGTGCGGCTTCTCGCCGAGGGCCGTCCCGAAGAGGCGGCGACCGTGTTCGAGAAGGCCATCGCCGCGGCCGATGGGGGGGGAATCCGCAACGCGTACACGCTGCCCAGCTTCACCTGGCTGGCCACCGCGTATCGTTGCCAGCTCGAGAAGCAGTCGGGCTACGCCCCCCACCGTCGCCGGGCTCTGCTGCGGAAGGCCCAGCGCGCGGCCCGCCGTGCCGTGGGATGCGGGCGGATTTGTCAAAACGATCTGCCCCAAGCCTTGCGAGAGCATGCGCTGATCCTCGCCATGCGAGGCCGAACCCGTCGCGCCCGGCAGGCTTTCGGCCGGAGCCTGGCCGTTGCCCGCCGCCAGGGCGCCCGGTACCAGTACGCGCGGACCCTGTTGGCCCGGGGGCGCGTGGGCCGGGAAGTGGGCTGGAACGGCGCCGACCGGGAGACGGCGGAAGCCGAGGCCATTCTGCGCGACTTGGGGGTCGCGGCAAGCGATGGCGAGTCGTTTCGGCCGGTGGCCGACGTCGAGGTGACCCTCTCCCTGGCCGACCGTTTCAGCACGGTGGTCGACTCGGGGCGGAGAATTGCCTTGGCCCTTCAAGTGCCGGCGATCTACCGCGAGATGCAGGGCGCCGCTCTGCGCCTTTTGCGCGCGGAACATTGCGCCGTTCTCGAAATCGACGCGGTCGACGAGAGCGAGCCGATGCGGCTGAAGCCGCTCGTCGGCGAACTCGGCGGACCGGTGCACGAGGCCATGGTGCATCGTGCCTTGCGGCAGGGGCGCGCCGTCGCGTTCGCCGAAGAGGTGGCGCGAGAGAACGGTCCGAGCACTGCGGGCTGCGGCGAGGGATCGTCGCTTTGCGTTCCCGTGTTCGTGCGCGGACGCGCGGCGGCCTGCCTCTACGTCACCCACCGGCACGTGCGGCAGCTCTTCGGCCCCGACGAAGAACGGCTGGGCGACTTCATAGCCACCATCGCCGGGGCCGCCCTGGAAAACTCGGAAGGGTTTCGCGAGCTGGAGCGGCTGAACGAGACCCTGGAACAGCGCGTCGCCGATCGAACGGCCGCGGCCGAAGCCGCCAATCAGGCGAAGAGCCGGTTTCTGGCGGCGATGAGCCACGAGATCCGCACCCCGATGAACGGGATCATCGGCATGACGGAGCTGGCCCTTCACACGCGCCTCACGCCCGAACAGCGAAGCTACCTGAACCAGGTCAGGCACTCGGCCGACGCCCTGTTGCGGCTGATCAACGACATCCTCGATTTCTCGAAGATCGAGGCGGGCCGGCTCGATCTGGAGAAGATCCCCTTCGACCTGAGCGGGGTTGCCGGCGATGCCTCGCAGATCCTGGCCGTTCCCGCCTCGAAGAAGGGATTGGAGCTGATCTGCCGCGTTGCGCCGGAGGTTCCCGACGTCGCCCTGGGCGACCCGGGCCGGCTCCGCCAGATCATCGTCAATCTGGTCGGAAACGCGGTTAAGTTCACCGAGCGCGGCGAAGTCTTCACCGACGTCTGGCTGGAATCCGAGACGGAGCGACGGATCGAGCTGCACGTCGCGGTGCGCGACACGGGAATCGGAATCCCCGACGACAAGCGGCAATTCGTGTTCGAAGCCTTCCGGCAAAGCGATAATTCGACGACGCGACGTTTCGGGGGAACCGGCCTGGGCCTGTCGATCTCGGCGCAGCTCGTCGGCCTGATGGGAGGCCGCATTTGGCTGGAGAGCGAAGTCGGCCGGGGCAGCACGTTCCATTTTGTCGTTCCGCTGGATCGGCCCGAGGCGTCGCCGAAGGCGGCCTCCGCGACGCCCCCGTGGGAGGCGATTCCCGTTCTCATCGTCGACGACAGCGCAACGAGCGGGCGCGTCCATGGCGAGATCGCGCAATCCTGCGGGCTGACGCCCACGGTCGTCGCGGACGGTGCGGCGGCCCTCGAGGCCCTGCGATGTGCCTCGGCGGGAAGAAGCCCCTTCCTCGCCATGGTCGTCGACGCGGAAATGCCAGGCATGGACGGCTGGACGTTGGCCGAGCGGATCGGCCGGGAGCCGGGGCTCGAAGCATGTCCGATCGTCATGCTCTATCCCGCCCATCGCACCGATGTCCCCGCCCGAGGCAGAAGACTGGGCATCAAGCACTGCCTGATCAAGCCCGTCAAACGGCGCGATCTGACGGCCGCGTTGCTCGACGTCCTGGAACTCTCACCCGAACCGAAGGAGGGCCTCTCATCCGGCGATTCGCCGAGCGACCGGGGGCTGCGCGTTCTTCTGGCCGAGGACGGGCCCGTCAACCAGGAGGTCGCCGTGGGACTGCTCGAACTCCGTGGGCATCGGGTCGAGGTCGTCGGCAACGGGAAGGAAGCCCTGGCGGCCCTCGAGCGGGAGGCGTTCGACGTCGTGCTCATGGACGTGGAGATGCCCGAGATGGACGGCCTCGAGGCAACCGCCGCCATCCGCATGCGGGAAGCGAACACCGGTCGCCACTTGCCCATCATCGCCATGACGGCCCATGCCGTGAAAGGGTTTCGGGAGCGGTGTGCCGTGGCCGGCATGGATGGCTACGTCACGAAACCGTTCCGGCCGGACGACCTGTACGGCGCCCTCGCCGCGGTAGCCGCCGACCGCCCGGCTGCGGAATCGGGCCGCGATGCGCTGGACGCCATCCCGGGCTAAGGGGGCCGCATTGCCCGGATCTCCCCCGTCCGGCGTTCCGCGGGGGCATCGAATCGGCGCGACCCCGACACTCGTCGAATTCGGCGAAACCGCTGCAACCCTCACGACCCGAGAAACTCTCTAAAGTCTTGCGGCGTCGCGATTCGAAACTACTCTTCGGAAGGCTTGTTCCAGGACGGACTTCCTGCCGGTTGTCGTCCGTCTGTTGGGATGGGCCGAAGGGGGGAACATGCCGCAAAGCGTCACGCCTCGATCGGTTCGTCGGCCGCCCGCGACCACGAATCGTCTGCCGGTCTCTCCACTTCGGCCTCCAATCAGCAGAAGGCTGTTCCGACAAGTCTCGGGATTCGTGCTGGGTTGGTTGAGCGACGGCTTCTCTATTTTACGGATTTTCACTGACTTCCGGATGCCAAGGTTGCCGATCTGATATGTACGGCGCAGGTCAGAGGGAGCTGAGCAAACGCCTACCCGAAGCGAGTAACGTCAGGCCCCGACCCAGCTGTTCGCGGACGGCCGATCGGCCGGCGCAAGCCGGCGAGATGGAACGCGGAAGACGGCCGCCAGTCCGCAGCATGGGGCCCAAGTCTCGACCGGATCGGCCCGGTCCGGTGAGACGATTGTCGGAACTTAGCGAGTGAGATATCGGAGAGCCTGCAATGAAGGTTTTCACTACTGGTCAGGTCGCCAAGATCTGCAAAGTGGCCCCGCGCACCGTGAGCAAATGGTTCGACTCGGGCCGCCTGAGGGGATACCGTATCCCCGGATCGCAAGACCGGCGCATTCCCCGCGAGTACTTGATCAAGTTCCTCAAGGAACACGGAATGCCCCTGGGCGACCTGGAAGACGAGGCCATGGCCAAGGTGCTCATCGTGGCACAAGACCAGGTCTTGATCGAAAACCTCAAACGGGAACTCCCTCTGGAGCGCTCGTTCAAGGTGGCGGTGGCCGCCAGCGGTTTCGACGCCGGGATCCAAGCCGAGAGCTTTCACCCGGACTGCATCATCGTTGATTTCTCGATCGGGCGAACCGAGGCGTTGCAGATCTGTCAGAATCTGCGACGCAACGCCGAGTTCGCCGACGTGATCCTGATCGCCCTGCTGCCCGACGACGGCAGCTCGACGAGCTTCGATCGTTCGAGCATCAATGAGACCTTCAAGAAACCGTTCGATGCCGCCTTGCTTGCCGAGCGGCTCCGCACCTTGATCGGTGCCAAGAAGGAGCTCGTTTGAGTCCTCGCTCCTTTCGCCCAAAGGAGCAAACTGTCCAAAACGATTCGCCGGCTCGAATAACCCGTCGCGGTCAGACCCCCGCGACGGATAATTTCTCTCGATTACGATGGGGCGGCCGAACGATTCGGCCGCAAGCAGCATCGGGCACTCTCGGGCCCGCCGCTGCGCCCCATCTTTTTTTATGCGCCGAGATCGGGCGCGCCTCGATGTTCCACGGGCGGTCCTTCCCCGCTCGTCGATTCGCCAAAGGGCAGCCCCGCGCCGCGATCGCACGCACATCGAATGTCGAGGCGCGCGCATGGCCTCTCCGGCGCATCCATGCGGCCACGACGTGGTCACGACGTGACCGCGGGCCGGGGTTCGGTGAGCTGTAGCTCGTCAAGATACGCTCGAACCTGCTCTCGCTCACGGTGCGAGAATCGTTGCAGCGGCTCGGCCAGGTGATCGTTGCACACGCCCAGGCACGCCAGGGCGCACTTCAACCCCTTGATCACGCCGGAGCCGTTCGGGTCGATGCCGTAGATCGTGCTGGAGATCTGCATCACCCGGGCGTGGAGTCGCGCGACTTGTTCGAGGTTGCCGGCGGCCGCCGCTTCGTAAAGGTCGACGTACAGTCGGGGGCAGAGGTTCGCACCGCCCGACACGCCGCCGTGGGCCCCGAACAGGACGGCCTCGGCCAGGAGTTCTTCGGGCCCGATCAACAGCGAGAAGTCGCGCCGATCGGCCGTCAGTTGCCGGATGCGGTGGAAGTAGATCATGTTGCCCGAGCTGTCCTTCAGGCCGACGATCTTGGGATGGTCGATCAGACGGAGCACGGTCTCGGGGGCGAAGTCGAGCTTGGTGTGGCTGGGCATGTTGTAGAGGAAGACCGGCAGCGGCAGGCGGTCGGCGATGTGCTCGACGTAGCGGAGCAGGTCGTCCTGGCCCGTGGGAAAGTACGGCGGAGCCGCCAGCACCACGGCCTGGGCACCAGCCTCGGCCGCCTGGTCGGCCACCTCGACTGCCTCGACCAGGGCCGTGTCGGTAATCCCGACCAAAAGGGGCACGCGCCCGGCGACCTGCACGGCGACGCGGTCGATGAGTTCCTGGCGGACCTGGCAGCTCAGACTCGGTCCTTCGCCCGTCGTGCCCAGGATGAACAACCCGCTCACGCCGCCACCGAGAATGTGCTCGACCAGCCGCTCCAGGCCCGGCAGGTCGAGCGTATCGTGGTCGGATAGTGGAGTGAGCATCGGGGGGACGATGCCGCGCAGGGGACTGGAGAGCGTCGCCGTGTTCGTCATAGTCTTCCTAATCGCTGTGGTGGACGATCCGGCGCAAATCGCGATCGAACGACTCGCGCGGAGGCCCATACCGAGTATACACCGCGGTGGGCGGGGCGTCAGGCCGATCGGCTCTCGCCCCGGCCCGATCGCGGGTTCAGCAACAGGCCGGTCAACAGCCCCACGCCCACGATCGTCAGAGTCCCGACCACGGGAATCAAGAAGGGGTGCACCGGGCTTCGGGGCCAACCGGCCGACTCGGGCAGGTTCAGCAGCACGACCACCGTGCCGGTCACCAGCACTCCGGCGGACACGCCGGCCACGGCCGCCCGATTGTCAGGCGTTCGGGCGACCAGGCCGAGCAAAAACAGCCCCAGCATGCCCGCGGCGAAAATGCCCGACAGAAACCACCAGGCATCGAGCACGCTCGGGACGCCGATGAGGCTGACGGCGACCCCGGTACCCATGGCCCCGAACGCGAGGGTGGCGGAATACAAGACGATCATCGATTCGCGCTCGCCGGCTCGGTCGCGCAGGTAGCGTTTGTAGATGTCGGAAAGCACGATCGTGGCCGAGCTGTTCAGGCTCGTGTCGATGCTGCTCATGGCCGCGGCGAAGATGGCCGCGATCAGCAGGCCGGCCACGCCGGGAGGCAGGTGCTGGACAAGAAAATGCGGCAGCACCTTGTCGCCGACGTCGGCCGGCTGGAGCCCGTCGCGAACCTCGCCGAGGCGCCGCTCGTAATCGGTGTCGCTCAGTTGGGCTCGCTCGCCCTGCAGCTTCTCGGCAGCCACCCTGGTCTCGACGTCGGCCAGCAAGTCGGGCTGCGTCTGGTAGTAGGCGAACAAGCAGGTTCCGATGAAGAAGAAGACGGCCGAGACGGGCAGGTACAGCAGGCCGCCCAGCCAGACCGATCGCGCCGCCTCGCGGTCGTCTCTGGCCGTGTGATAGCGCTGAACAAAGCTCTGATCGATCCCGAAATTGTTCAAGTTCATGGTCAGCCCGTACACCAGCACGACCCAGAAGGTCGTGTCGGTCAAGCTGGGCCCGAAACTGCCCAGGCTGAACTTGTGATGCTCGGCCGCAATGGAGAAAATCTGCCCCGGTCCCTCGGGCATTCCGAACACGAGCAGCAAGGTAACGACGAGGGCCCCGGTCATGAGCACGATGCTTTGGGCGACGTCGGTCCAGATGACGGCCTCGATTCCGCCCAGCAGGGTGTAGAGCGTGACCAGCGCGCCGGTGGCGACGATGATCGTGGCCATATCCCAGCCCAACAGGGCGTGCATGCCCAGGGCCACTCCCAGCATGATCGAGCCCATGCGAACCACCTGGGTGAGCAGGTAGCACGCCATGGCGAAGACGCGCGCCCAGGGTCCGAAGCGGCGTTCGAGGTGCTGGTAGGCCGAGACCTCGCCCGTCTTGCGATAGAAGGGCACAAAAACCCGCACGGCGATCACCGCGGCGATCGGCAGCGACAGGCTCAGCACGAAGGAGTTCCAGTCGCTGCCGTAGGCTTTGCCCGGCACCCCGATGAAGGTGTTGCTACTCAAATAGGTGCCGAAGATCGAAAGCCCGACGGCCCATCCGGGCAGGGATCGTCCGGCCAGCATGAAACCCTCGGTGTTGCGGCTGTAGCGGACGAACCAGCAGCCGAATCCCACGACGCCGGCCAGATAGACCAGCAGGACACCCACGTCGATCAGGGGCAATTCATACAAGACGGCGCCTCCTTCTGTTGACTCGCCGGGGGTGGTTCTCGTCGAGTGTGGTATTCTGCCCCGCGACGCGACGCAACGCAACTCGCCGGCGGCCGGCAACCACGATTCCCGGCCGGCGCGTCTGCCATTCTGGCAGCCTGGCCCGATTCCTGGCCCCTTGGTTCGCCATTTTGGGGGTCTGTAAGCGACGGCAAATATTCCAGACCTGGCCGCGAACCCTCTCTTAGGGGCCCGGGCTTTGGAGACGCCTCGCACGCCGGGGCGCAACCCCAACGTACCGAAACGGTTGCGATCGTGGTGCCCGCGGCGCCCAGGACGGTATTTGCGGTGCGATAGGCATAATTGGCACGGCAGTTGCTCCTCTCGGGAATCCAGTACTCATCGCGGTGGCCGCAAGGCCACATCGACACCCAATCGCCAACGTTTTTCGGGACGCCCTCGCGGCGCTCAGTTACAATGAAGGTCTTGGGGCGGCGAGGCTCCGGTCGGGCACCTCGCCGATAGTCCCTCGAACTGTCCGCCGAACGGATACGTATTACATGACTAGCACGATGGAACAAACGCGTCCGCGCGTGGCCGACGTCGACCCCTGGGCCGATTGGTCCGACGAGGACCTGTTGCTCGAATACCGGGCCGGCGGCGACCGGGAGGCCTTCGAGGAGTTGGTGCATCGCTACGAGCGGGAGTTGTACAACTACCTGCGCCATTACCTGGGCGATGCCGAGATGGCCGAGGACGCCTTCCAGGCCGCGTTTTTGCAGGTGCATCTGAAGTGCGAACAGTTCGAGCCCGGCCGCAGGGTCCGGCCTTGGCTGTACACGGTCGCGACCAACCAGGCGATCGACGCCCGGCGACGAAACCGGCGCCACCGCATGGTGAGCCTCGACCGACGGTCGATCGGAAACGGAGACGAGGAGGAAGCGGGTTGCCTGGTCGAGCTGCTCGACGGGCAAGACGCGGGCCCGGCCGATCGGGTCGAAGCGGATGAGCAGCGCGAGGGCGTGCGCAAGGCCGTCGACGATCTGCCCGATTCGCTCCGGCAGGTCCTCCTGCTCGTGTACTTTCAAGGATTGAGGTATCGCGAAGCGGCCGACGTGTTGGACATCCCCGTGGGAACCGTGAAGAGCCGGCTCCATGCGGCGATCCGCAGATTAGAACACTCCCTGACTCCCTCCCCCATCCCAGGACATGGCTGATCACGCGCCAGAGGAACTACTCGGATACCTGCTCGGAGCACTGGACGACTCCGAGCACGAGTCGCTTGAACGCCGCGTGCAAGAAGACCCTCGCCTGGTTGAGGAACTCTGCCGCCTTCGGGAGAAGCTCCAACCGCTCTGGGTTGCCCAGCCCGACTACGCCCCGCCCCCAGGTCTGGCCGACCGAACCTGCCGGTGCGTGGCCTCACGGTGCGTCAAGCCGAAAAGCCGCGCCCTGCCCGCCCCGGCCCCATCCAACGCCGGGTTCGTCGATGAGGAGCCCGCCGTCGCCCCAAGCGGCCACTCCTCGGGTTGGCTCGAGTTGACCGCCGCGGCCGGCATCGTCATGGCCGCCTCCCTGCTGCTTTTCCCCGCCATCCAGAACAGCCGCTCCCAAGCGCGCCAGGCCACCTGTGCTTATCAGCTCGGGCAGCTTGGGGTGGCCCTGAACCAATACAGCGGGTCGCACCACGATTTCTATCCGCCCGTCGTCGACGAGGACGGCTTCTCCGCGGCCGCAAGGTACGCGGCCACCCTCATCAGCCACGGTTACGTCGACGACCCCGCCTGGTTCGTCTGCCCGGGCTCTCCCCTGGCCGAGCAGCGCGACTTCCGCGTTCCCACGCTCGATGAGCTGGACCTGGCCACTCCCGACGAATTGGCTCGAATCGTTCCCGCGATGGGAGGCAGTTACGCCTACCACATCGGGTTTATCGAGGACGGCCGCTACTACGGCCCTCGCCGATTGCCCGATGCGTACCTAATCCTCCTGGGAGACATGCCCGATCTCGATCGGCCCGGCGGCCAAAGCCCCAACCACGACGGGCGTGGACAGAACCTGCTTCGCGACGGCGGAGAGGTCGTGTTCTGGCGAACGCCGCAGCCGCCGCCCGGGCACGACCACGTGTTCGTCAACGATTTCGGGGTCGTGGATGCGGGGCAACACCGGCACGATATGGTGCTCGGCGTCGGCGGTTCCGTTCCTCGCCTCCCCGGCCGCGCCTCGCGGCACTGAGCACGCCGCCGAGGCGGCGAACCGAGGGCGACCATCCGCACCCTTCCACGCGATCGGCCGGTCCGCCGAGTTGATCGTCGCCCTTGCGGCCGTCGCGCCGCCGCCGTACAATCCCGCCACAATGACCGGGTCACGGAAGACGATCGGACTGGCGGCGCTTGCCGGGCTCGCCTTGAGCCTGCGAATCGCGACGGTGCTCGTCCTGCGGACTGAGCACGCGGCCCCGGTGACCTATGAGCACGGGCAGATTGCCGAGAATCTGATTGCCGGCCGGGGGTTCTCGATCGAGTTTCTGGGCACCGAGGGGCCCACCTCCCAGCAGGCGCCCTTCTATCCGTTTCTGCTGGCCGCTTCGTACTGGTGTTTGGGCGTCGGTTCGGCCGAGTCGCTTCTGGCGGTTCAGCTCGTTCAGTGCCTGGCCGGAACGGCCCTGGTCGTGGCCGTGGTTTGGCTCGGCTGGGAACTGGCGCCCAATCGACCCAGCATCGGCTGGGTGGCGGGCATCGGGGCGGCCGTCTACCCGACGCATCTCTACATGGTGACCCACATGCAGGTGGCCTCTTGGGCCGCGCTGCTGTTGACCGTTCTGCTGGCCGTGGCCGTCTCGCGCCGATGGCGCGCCCGGTGGGCCGGCGCCGTCCTGACAGGCGTTCTCGCCGGGTGTTTGCTGCTGATCGAGCCCATCCTGGCCGTTGCGCTGCCCGTCGTGGCGGCCGCCTTCTGGCTGGGCGAGAAGGGCATATCGTGGATCGACCGGCTTCGACCGGCCGCCTTGGGCCGGGTTGCCCTGATGGCCGCCGTTGCCGCGGCAGTCGTCGCCCCTTGGATGATCCGCAATCGGTACGTGCACGGCGAGTTCGTGTTCATCAAGTCGACGTTCGGCTACGCCTTCTGGCAGGCGAATAATCCCTCAAGCTGGGGAACCGACAAGATTCCCAAGCGATCGGCCGAGCAGATTCGGCAGGAGCACGACGGCACGCTGGCCGGCATGAATCGCGCCCTCTGGGAGGCCCGGCACGAGACCGTGTACATCGACGATGTGCTGTTGAAGCCGACCGGCTATCGGGAGTTCCTGGGGCTGACCGAGCCCGAGCGAAGCCGGGTCTTGGGGCGCCGGGCGTGCCGGTTCATCCGCGCCGAGCCGGGCCGTTACCTCGGGCTGTGCCTGCGCCGGCTTCGCTACTTCCTGCTGTTCGACGCGACCAACCCCAAGGCGTCGATTCTTGTGTATCGGGCGACCACGGTGACGTGGCTGGCGCTGGTGTCGGTCGGCCTGTTCGCGTCGGCCTCCCGTTGGCGGCAATTCTGGCCCACCTACGCGGTGTTTGGGGCCGTGGCCGCGTTCCATGCTTTGACGATCGTCTCCGCGCGTTTTCGCATTCCCGTCGAGCCGCTCTCGATGGTTTGGGCCGCCTCGGCCGTGGTGGCAATGCGACGCCGTGGCGGCGCGGGTCAGGCCGAGCCGAGCGGCCCGCGTGGGTCGAGGGATGATCTGGCTCGCGATGTCCTGGCCGGGCACGCCCCGGCGCCCGCGGCTCGGCATGTGGCGTAGCCAAGGGCCCATGGACGGCCGCATTGGGGGCTCGCTACGCACGATCCCAGCCACCCCCTCGGTCGCGCGGTCGATTTACGGTTGGGCGGGCGCGACGGCAACCGGGCGTTGTGCTATGGCAACGGGACCAGCCTACGAGCGGGGGCGGACGCGCGCCGGCCGATTCGCGGTAAGTGCTTTGCTGCGAAGCATTTGTTCTCATCCGAACGAGCAACGGGCGCAGGCCGCGGCGACTTTGGCACCGACTTTGCGGAGACTTTGCAGACAACCAGGCTTCGAGTCCGGGAGAGCCTTGGTCCCCTCGGGCTCTCGCGGACTTCGAGGGCTGGGTGCCGGTGCTGGACGAATCTTCTCTCAAGCAATGGCCGCGATGTGATGCACGCCCGCGAATTGGTCGAACTGGCCGCGATTGTTTCGGCTCATGGCCCGGTGCTCGTGCGCGAGCGGGGTCGAATCCCCGATTCCTGCATGGAAGCCTATTGGGTCGCCTCGAAGAGCCGCCTGGACCGATGGGCCCACGCGTTGAGGCGGTTTCGCGCGGCGGGCGGCGGGTCGGGCCGCAAACCGTGCTGGCCCACGGTGCGCGGGGTGATCGAGGAGATCATCACGGGCGAAGTGCTCACCCGGGTCTGGGCGGCCGTCACGTGTGCCTACGACCGCCGGTACGGCAGCGACGACATGGAGCCGATCGCGCGCAGCGTGCTGATCGGACACCTCGAGGCCCGGCATCGCGTGCTGACGCTTCTGGTGCACGGTCCGTCGATCGAGGCGGAGCACGCGGTCAAGCTCAATCGCTTGCGGCGGCGGACCGAACGATGGACCGACCTGCTGATCGGATACTTGATGGGGCTGGACGACGTATCCGAGTTTGCCATCGACCCCGAGCGCGCCCGCGATTTCTCCGAGGACTTGAGTTGCCGGTGCCGCCTGCCGGGTGGGCGCTTCGCCTGGCCTTTGATGCTGGCCTCGCTGCGCACGGGCTTCGTGCAGGGGCTGGGGGCCGTCAGCCCGAACGGCCAGTATAACGCGCAGATCGCCGTGAGCATTCTCTCGGCCTTTCCGCCCGACGTGTTCGACTCGACCGGCATCCTCCGCTCCCTTTGGCTCGAGCGCCTTTCCCACGCCGCGCACGACACGCAAGGGATGATCGACGAGTTACTCGCGATGGACGAAGCGGCGAATGATGAACGATGAATCCCGTCACACGGTGCATTCTCCTTCCTTCATCGTTCATCCTTCATCCTTTTCACGCGACCGCTCCCTTGGTTACCAGCATGAACACGTCCTCCAGGGTCGGCTCCTTTTCGGCGAAGGAACGCATGCGCACGCCTGCGGCCACGAGGCGTTCCATGAGGGTGGCAACCTGGTGATCGTCGGCGGCCAGCTCGACGGTGACCTTGTTGTCTTCGATCGCCACGTCGCGCGTCTCGGGCGTCTGGCGGAGGATCGAGACGCCCGCTTCGAGGTTCTCGACGAATCGGATGACCAGGATCCGGTTGCGCCGGATGCGGCGGTACACGTCTTCGATGGGGCCGTGCATGAGCAGCTTGCCCCGTTCGATGATGCCGATCGAGGTGCAACAGTCGGCCAGCTCGGTGAGGATGTGGCTGGAGATGAGGATCGTTTTGCCCATCCTCCGCAGTTCCTTGAGCAGGGCCTTGACTTCGATCCGCGCCCGGGGGTCTAGACCGCTGGCCGGCTCGTCGAGGATCAACACGGGCGGATCGTGCACCAGGGTTTTGGCCAGGCAGAGGCGTTGCTTCATCCCGCGCGACAGCCCGTTGACGAAATCATCGCGCTTGCCGGTGAGGTCCAAGAGGTCGAGCACGTCGCCGATGACCTGTTTGCGGCGCGAGCGGGGGATCTGGTAGGCCACGGCAAAGAAGTCGAGAAACTCCCAGACCTTCATGCCGTCGTACACCCCGAAGCTGTCGGGCATGTAGCCGATGCTTCGGCGGACTTCGAGGGGCTCGCGCGTCACGCTTCGGCCGTTGACGATCCCCTCGCCGCCGGTCGCCTTCAACAGCGTCGCCAGGAAGCGAATCGTGGTGCTCTTTCCCGCCCCGTTCGGTCCGATGAAGCCGAAGCTCTCGCCGGGCTCGATCTTCAGGTTGAGGTGATCGACGGCCAGCAGGTCGCCGTAGCGTTTGGTGAAATCGATCAGTTCGATCATCGGGTCCTCAGGGGAACTCGGCCTCGAGATCGTCGGGGCTTAAGAATCGGTCGTCTTCCTGGACGTCGGCGGGCCGATTCACGTCGGGGCGCGGATCGTCGCCGAACCCGCGACGAAGATGGGCCACCACGACCGTGGCGTATCGCGTTTGGGGGGCAGCCGGCCGGATCGCCAGCCCGGGCAGCGCGTCGTCGAGCCAGCCGACGAGGCGCACGTCGCCCGGCCGAAGCTCGCGCGGGTCGCCGGGCCGGCCGGCGCCGGGGTTACCCGGCCGAGGCGATCCGCCGTCGGCGGCCTGCGCGTCGGGCGGGCGCAGAAACTCGGGCGCGACGGCCAGATCGATCAGCGCGCCGATGCGGAGCTGGCCCATCTCGCCGGCGGTCGTCACCGATTCGCGGTTTCGCTCCGAGCCCCAGAGCCGTCCGGCCACGTCGGTTTGCGGGCGCGCGTCGAATCGCAGCACCACGGCGTTGTCGGGCTCGAGCGTGCCGATCCAGGCCGTCTCGACTCGGCCCCGGTCGGTGCGGCGGACGACCCCGGCCCCCCGGACGGTCAGCGGCGTGTGGTTGATCAACTGCCAGCCCCTGTTCGGCGTTCGGGCCAGCTCCATTCCGCCGGCCAGGTCGATCATCTGTTCGCTGTGGACGAGTTCCGTCGAGTTCGAGCGCACCCGAAGTCCCCGCATACGGACGCCTTTGCCGTAGCGATATTGGAGCCTCTCGGGCTTTTCACCCATCAGATAGTTGAGCCGCTCGGGCGAGGGCACCGTGGGAAACGGCTGGACCAGGGCGCCGTCGTCGTCGAGGCGGACCTCATAGCCCGTGGCCAGCGAGGTGTAAAGGGCCGTGTACCGGGTGAGATGGGCCCGGGGATAGTCGCCCTGCAGCTCGACGACGCCGATCTCGGTAATCGAGCGGGCGAAGCCGACGTCGAGTTGGGCCATGCGGATGACGATCCCGGTGTAGACCAGCGCGATCAGCGGTGCCGCGGCCCAGGCCCATTCGATCCGGTGGATCGCCCGAAACACGATCCAATTGGCCGGCACCAGGATGACAAGGTAGATTCCCACGACCCAGACGACGAACATGCGATCGGGTATCTCGATGCGGGCGGCGGCCTGGAGGGCCTCGCGCGCCGTGTCGGCCGCGACGTTGAAGTCGCTCCACGCGGACACGCCCGGCCCTCGCGTGCTCGCGTGCTCCAACTCGCCGGGCGCCGCCATGTCCGCGCCGGCGCTTCCTCCCGATTGGATCGCGGAGGGCGCCCCGGGCAGATTCGACGTGATTCGGTGCGGCGCCGCGCCGGCGTCGCGGGTGAAGTAGCGCAACTGGGTCACCTGTTCGGCATCGAACGGTCCGAGGCGCGGGTCGCTCCACTTGACCTGGACCTCGAACCCGTTGGGCTCGAACTTGCGGGGCGGGCGGCGGAGCAGACAGGCGTTGAAAAACCCGTCGTAGCCGGGCCATTTGACCAGGTCGGGCTGGCTCAGATCGAAGGCCGTGACGATCACCCGGCCGCGACCCACACGCCGCTCGGCAACGAGGTTGCCGGTGCCGGGCACGAATCGCGCCTCGGGGTGAAGATCGAGCTTCACGCCCGTCCACGGCTGGACCTGCGCGAGTTGCACCGGCGGCTTGCCCGAGGCCGGGAGATTCCAGCGCCGGTTGATCGCATCGAGGTCGGCCTGGACGATCGACCGGGTTCCACCGCTGGCGGCGGGGAGCACCGGCGTGAAAAAGCTATCGGCAAGGGCATCGAGCGACTCGGGGCCGCTGACGATGATCTGGCCGCCCCAGTGGAGCCAGTCCAACAGCGCGGTCCTCTGATCGAGGTCCAGGGCCCCGGGGGCGGCGTCGTCCCAGAGGAGGTAGGCGATGCTGGTCCAGAAGAGGCTGTGAGCGGGAAGGGCCGGTCTCTGGTCGCCCCGCATCAGGTGCACGCGGTAAAACCCCTGGTCGAGGCCGCTCTCGAGCAGACCGAAGGGACGCTTGAAGCAGTCGAGCCTCGCGAGATGGCTGTACGTCAGGGGCCAGCGCGCCAGCACGACGAAGTGGTACTGATAGGAGGGCATCTGCCGAAGGGGGTGCGACTTGCCGAACGTCTCCCGCGCCCCGCGCCGCCCGCGAATCTGGCTGTCGGCAAAGGCGTCTTGCCCCGTGTCGGGCACGAACAGGGCCGAGCGAAGCACTTTGGCGCGACCCTTGGCAAGGGTGATCTCCCGGGAAGTCGAGGCCGAGTACTTGACCCCCACCAGGGGCATCGACTCGCCCCGCGTATTGACGACGGCCGTCTCCAGGTCGCCGAGCAAGTCGAACTTGTTGGCTCGGGCCGGCAAGACGGTCGCGGTCCAGTGCCCCGGCTTGTAAGCGCAGAACTCGGGGTTCGACTCGTACGGCAGGGTCAGCAGTCGCCCCAACTCAAGGGGTGGGCGCTTGGCCTCCTCTTCCTGACGCTTCTTTTCGGCCTCGTCCTGGGGCTCCCGGCGACAGCCCCCGCAGCCCGACAGTACCGCGCAAGCGGCCAAGCAGGCCGCCAACCGGGCGATCGCGACGGGCGGGGGGGGGCCGATCCGGGCAAGACTTCGGCTGGACGCGAACCCCTTCATCGTGCTCCGACCCTCCGCCGTTGAGTTTAGGCACAAAAGGCCGCCGAGAAAAGAGACCAGCCGCTCGTGCGGACCGCATCCGTCGCGATCCTCCGTAACGCAACGCCACGCGGAGCGCGATGGCTGCGCCGAGGCATCTCGTCGCGGAGGTGTGGCTCATGCATGGGGAGAGTCGGCGGGCGCACGAACGCGGTCCCTGCCAGTCGACCGAGTCGGTGGTATACTGAGGGGCCGGACTCGCCATCGGCTGGCTGTCCTGACCCGCGCCGACCGCGCCGCAATTCCTCATGGCCAAAGCACTTCACGCCGTCGAGTACCTGGCCGCGCCGGAGAAGCATCCGCCGCGACCCGTTTGCGCTCTGTTCGGCGACGAGCCTTTTCTGAAGCGCCAGGCATCGGCCCGGTTGCGCGAGGTAGCCTTGGGCGGCGGCGACGGCGATTTCTCGCGAGCGACGTTCGACGGCGGTACGGTCCAATTCCGCGACGTGATCGACGAGCTGTCGACCGTGGCCATGTTCGGCGGCGACAAGCGGCTGGTCGTCGTCGACGACGCCGACGATTTCGTCACCCGATACCGGGCGCAGTTGGAAGACTACGTTGCCCGGCCCAAGACGACGGGCATCCTGATTCTGATGGTCAAGACCTGGCCGGCCAACACGCGGCTGGCCAAGGCCGTTGCCAAGGAGGGCCTGGCCATTGACTGCTCGGCGCCCCAGGCCGGCCAACTCACCCGGTGGCTGGCGAGTTGGGCCAAACAGGCCCACGGGGCCCAACTGGCCGCGTCGACCGCCGAGTTGTTGATCGAAATGGTGGGGCCCGAGCTCGGGATGCTCGACCAGGAGATCGCCAAGCTGGCCGTCACGGTGGGCCCCGGCCGAAAGATCACCGCCGACGTGGTCAAGAACTGCGTGGGAACCTGGCGCGCCAAGACGACCTGGCAGATGCTCGACCTGGCCCTGGCGGGCGACGTCGCCGAGGCCCTGGTCCAGCTCGACCGGCTTTTGCTGGCGGGCGAGAATCCCATCGGGCTGTTGGGCCAGATCGCCGCCCCCTTGCGCCGGCTGGCCGCCGCCACCCGGCTCATCCTGCAAGCCGAGGCATCGGGCCGTCCCATCAGCCTGTCGGCCGCCCTGCAACGGGCCGGGGTCAAGTCGTTCGTGCTCCGCAAGGCCGAGCAGCAGCTCCGTCAGCTCGGGCGCCACCGCGGCGCGCGCCTCTACGATTGGCTGCTCCAGGCCGATCTCGACCTCAAGGGCGCCAGTTCCGTGCCCCCGCGCCTGGTGCTCGAACGGCTGCTCATCCGGCTGGCCGCGCGCGAGGCGCGCGCGCTGGTGAACAACTGAAGGGCGCAGAGGCCCTCCCCGGCCTCCTCGAGACGCCGCGGGAACAACCGCCAATCCAACCGGTGAATCAACCCGCCCTGGGCGGCCACCGAGATGATTGCCTTGACAGTGCCCGCGAACGCGGTACTATCGCCGATGATCGATAATCAACGATTCCGCGACATCCGGCAGGTTCGCGACGAGCACCTCGAAATCGTCGACGTAATCGCCGCCGACCGCCCCGCGCAGGCCGAGCGCGTGGCCCGGCGCCACGTCCCGTCGGCCCGCCGGGCCATCGAGCAGCCGTTCCACCAGAAGGCGTTCGTGCCCCACTGGGTCGTGGAGCGCGAAAGCAATGCCGCGTCGCCTCAAGGCGAATCGGCCTGACCGAGAATGTCCGTTTCGTCCAACCCGAGCAGGATTCAGTGCCATGAAGCTATTCCTCGACACGGCCGACATCGAGCAGATTCGCGAGGCCTACGGCTGGGGCATCGTCGACGGGGTGACCACGAATCCCACCCACGTGTCGAAGACCGGCCGGTCGCCGCGCGAGCTTTACCGGGAGATCTGCCGCACCGTCGACGGCCCGGTCAGCCTCGAGACGATCGGCCTGGAAACCGACCAGATGGTGACCGAGGCCCGCGACCTGGCCACGATCGCCGACAACGTGGTGGTCAAGGTGCCCGTCACGCGGAACGGGCTGAAGGCGGTCAAGCAGCTCGCGTCGGAGGGGATCAAGACGAACGTGACGGTCACGTTTTCGGCCCTCCAGGCGCTGTTGGCCGCCAAGTGCGGGGCGACGTACATCAGCCCCTTCGTGGGCCGCCTCGACGCGGTGGGCCACGTCGGCATGGACCTGGTTCGGCAGATCCGGACGATCTACGACCACTACGACTACCCGACCCAGATCATCGTGGCCGCGGTCCGCCATCCGGTGCACGTCCTCGAGGCGGCCCTGGCGGGGGCCGACGTGTGCACGATGTTCTTCGACGTGATGAAGCAGCTTTACGACCATCCGCTGACCGACGTCGGCATCGAGATGTTTCTGAACGATTGGCGGAAGGTTCCCCAGGACGCGGAACCCTAGACGGCACGCCGCCGAATCCCTGCCGAGACCCAAGGGGAAGAAGAGGAGGAAGACCATGACGGATTCCCAAGCCCACGACGTCAAACGCCTCTATCTGGGCGGCCGCTGGATCGAGCCGGCCAATCCGCTCGACGTGATCAACCCCGCCACCGGCGAGGCGCTGGCCCGCGTCGGCACGGTGGGCCGGCAGGAAGTCGCCCGGGCCCTTGCCGATGCCGAGGCCGCCTGGCCGGCCTGGCGCAAGCGGCCCGGCCAAGAGCGGGGCGCCTTTCTCGACCGGATCGCCGACGTCCTCCAGCGCCGTGCCGACGAGATCGCCCGCACCATCACGCTCGAAAACGGCAAGCCCCTGGCCCAAAGCCGGGGCGAAGTGAAGATGACCGTCGACCATCTGCGCTGGTTTGCGGGCGAGGCCGAGCGGGCCTACGGGCGCGTGGTTCCCAACCAGGTCGAGGGCAAGCGCCACCTCGTGGTCCGGTCGCCCGTCGGCGTGGTGGGAGCGATCGCGCCGTGGAACTTCCCGCTGGTGCTGGCGGTGCGCAAGGTCGCGCCCGCGTTGGCGGCCGGCTGCCCCGTCGTGCTCAAGCCGGCCAGCGCCACGCCCCTGAATGCCGTCCTTCTGGCCGAGGCGGTCGAAGAGGCCGAGCTGCCGCCCGGGGTGTTCCAGCTTGTGGCCGGACGGGCAAGCGACATCGGCGCCGAGCTGCTCGAAAACTCCGTCTGCCGCAAGATCACCTTCACCGGTTCGACCGAGGTGGGGCGGCTCTTGATCCAGGGCACCCGCGACTCGATCAAGAAGCTTTCGCTCGAGCTCGGGGGCCATGCCCCGGTGCTCGTCTTCGACGACGCCGATCTCGATCAGGCCGTCGAGGGAACGCTCATGGCGAAGTTTCGCAACACGGGCCAGTCGTGCATCGCGGCCAATCGCGTGTACGTGGCCCGCTCGCTCTACGACCGCTTCGTCGATTTGCTGGTCGAGAAGGCCCGCGCCCTCAAGCTCGGCAACGGCCTGGACGACGGCGTGGAGGTCGGCCCCCTGATCGACGAAAAAGCCCTCGATCACGCCCTGGGACAGGTCGCCGAGGCCGAGGCCCAGGGTGCCCGGGTGCTCTGCGGCGGCAAGCGCTGGGAGGGCGCGAAGGGCTTCTTCCTCGAGCCCACGATCCTCGTCGACGTTCCGCCCGACTCGCCCTGCATGTGCGACGAGACGTTTGCCCCGGTCGCTCCCGTGGCCGCCTTCGATTCCGAAGAAGAGGCAATCGCCCGAGCCAACGCCACGCGGTACGGACTGGCCGCCTACGCCTTCACGAACGACCTCTCCCGCGCCTGGCGCCTCGCCGAGTCGCTCGAGGCGGGAACGATCTGCATCAACGACTCGGTGCCGGCCACCAGCCAATGCCCCTTCGGCGGGTTGAAACAGAGCGGCTGGGGACGCGAACTGGGCACCGAAGGGCTCGACGCGTTTCTCGAAACCAAACATATCTCGATGAAGGTGCAGGCATGAGCCCGACGTTCGACTACCTCACGATCGGGCGCGACGACCTGGGACGGGGCGTACCCGTGGCGGTTTCCGTCGCCGCCGACGCCGACGACGTGGCCCGGCACTTCGCCGAGGCGATGATGCGGGCGGTTGCCGACGCCAAGGCCGACCGGCGCAACGCCACGATGATCGTTCCCGTCGGGCCCGTCGACCAGTTTCCCCTGCTGGCCGAGAGGATCAACCGCGAGCGGGCCGACTGGCGCGACGTCGTGCTGATCAACATGGACGAATACCTCACCGACGACGATCGCTGGGTCGAGGCCGACCATCCGCTCAGCTTCCGCGGCTTCATGGACCGCAAGTTCTACGACCTCGTCGATGCCGACTTGGCCCCGCGGCCCGAGAATCGCGTATTTCCCGATCCGGCCGATCCCGAGGCGATCGGCCGCCTGATCGAGCGGCGGGGCGGCGTGGACGTCTGCTTCGGCGGGATCGGCATCAACGGCCACATGGCGTTCAACGAGCCGCCCGAGCCGGGCGAGACCGCCACGGTCGAGGAGTTCGCCGCACGCCCCACCCGCGTGCTCAGCCTCAGCCGCGAGACGCGCACGATCAACTCAGTAACCGTCGGCGGCGAGATCGGCCTGATCCCCCGGCGGGCGATCACCGTGGGGATGAAGGAGATCCTGGCCTCGCGCCGGTGCCGCTTCTACTGCAACCGGCCCTGGCAGCGCGCCGTGGTCCGCCGCGTGCTCCACGGCCCGCTGACGCCGGCTTGTCCCGCCTCCCTGCTGCGCACCCATCCCGACGCCCAGATCACCGTGGCCGACTTCGTGGCCGAGCCGCCCGAGATCAAGTTGCGCTGAGGCAAGAGGGAGTGCCTGCCATGCGACTCGATTTCTCCACGGACCGAGTGATGGCCGTGGTGGCCCATCCCGACGATGCGGAGTTTCTCTGCGCGGGCACGTTGGCCCGGGCGAGGGCCGACGGGGCGGCGATTGCCGTCTGCGTGCTTTGTCAGGGCGACAAGGGGCAGCCGGTCGAGCCGATTCCCGATCTGGCCGAGGTGCGCCGCAAGGAGATGGCCGCGGCCGCCGCGTTGCTCGACGCGGAACTCTTCCTCGGCGAGCACGGCGACGGCGAGTTGGCCGACGTTCCCGAGTCGCGGCGGAGGCTCGTCGAGATCTATCGCCGTTTCCGGCCGACCCTGGTGCTGGCCCACTCGGCCGACGACTACCACGCCGACCACCGCGCGGCCTCGGCCCTGGCCGAGGCGGCTTCGTGGTTCTGCACGTCGACGGGCCACAAGACCGAATCGCCCCCCATGCCGACCCAGCCGGCTTTGTGGTGGATGGATACGGCCAACATGTCGGGCTTCCTCCCCGAGCTGTTCATCGACGTGGGCGACTATGTCGAGCGGAAGCGCCGGATGCTGGCCTGCCATCGAAGCCAACTCCAGCGGGGCGCCGACGGAGATTTCTCGCCCCTGGAAGAGCTGATGCTGCGGCAGTGCCAAGCCCGCGGCGCCCAGGCCGGCGTGGCGGCCGCCGAGGCGTTCCGCGCCCACAACGTCTGGAAACGCGCCCGGGCCTGGTGACGATATACGCCTGTTCCACCCGAAGTACCCAAGCACAAGAGGACCCAAGATGACTCTGCGAGCCTTGATCATCCACGCCGACGACAACGTGGCCAACCTCATCGGACCGGGAAGCAAGGGCGAATCGGTCGAGTGCACGATCGAGGGCCAATCGGCGACCCGCCTGGTCACGCTGGTCGACGACGTGCCGGCCAACCACAAGATCGCGCCCGTCGACCTCCGGGCGGGCGATCCGATCATCAAGTACGGACGGAACATCGGGCGCGCGTCGTGCGACATCCGCCAGGGCGAGCACGTCCACGTCCACAATATCGAATCGAACCGGGGACGCGGCGATTTGAAGGGCGCTGGAGCCTAGGAACAAGCATGATGTTTCCGGCCAATGGACCGCCTGAATGGGAATGCGGTCACCAAGAACTACCAAGGAGCTTACGCCATGCGAGATTCTTTCTTCGGATATCCCCGCCCCGACGGACAAGTCGGCATCCGCAACCACCTGCTCATGCTTAGCGGCACGCTGTATGCCAACTCGACATGCGAGCGGGTGGCCTACATGGTGCAGAACACGATCCCCATCGTGCACCCGCTGGGCCGCTGCCAGATCGCCCCCGACCTGGCCCAGACCTTCAAGACGCTCGTCGGCCACGGGCTCAACCCGAACGCCGGCGCGGTGATCGTGGTCGACCACTTCAAGGAGCAGGGATGCACGGCCGACGACATCGCCCACGAGGTCGCCAAGAGCGGCAAGCCGGTCGAGGTCGTCAACATCCGCCGCGAGGGCGGGGCGGTCAACGCCCTCGCCCGCGCCGTGCGCGTCGCCGTCGACTTCAATCGCACGATCACCCTCCAGCAGCGCGAGCGCGTGCCCCTGAGCAAGCTGATCTACGGCTTCAACTGCGGCACGAGCGACGTGACCAGCGGCCTGGCCCACAACCGCTGCGTGGGTTGGGTCTGCGATCGCATCATCGAGGCGGGCGGCCGGGCCCTCGGCGCCGAGACGACCGAGATGATGGGCGGCGAGGACCTCATCAAGGCCAAGGCCAAAACGCCCGAGATCGCCGAAAAGGTGCTCGCCATGATCCGCCGCGTCGAAGAGCGGATCGTCGCCTGCGGCGTCGATCTGCGCGGCAGCCAGCCCACGGGCGACAACATCGCCGGCGGCCTGTCGACCATCGAGGAGAAGGCCCTCGGCGCCATGCAGAAGTGGGGCACCAAGCCAATCGTCGGCGCCGTCGACTATGCCGACCCCATCGGCCCCGAGTCGGGGCTCTGGCTCATGGACACGCCCGGCCACGGCGGCGAGAGCATCTCGGGCATCGCCGCGGCCGGCGCCCAGGTCATGAGCTTCAGCACCGGCGGCGGCCACACGATCAACCATCCGCTGATGATCACCATGCGCCTGACCGGCAACCGCGAGTCGTGGCAACTCATGGGCGACACGATGGAGGTCGACGTCTCCGACATGTTCGAGGGCACCTCGCTCGACGAGGCCGGCCAGCGCCTCTTCGACGAGGTGCTCGACCTCTGCGACGGCAAGATGACCAAGGCCGAAGCCATCAAGGAGTTCAACGCCTTCGCCATCAACCGCTGCGGCCCCAGCGTGTGACGGCCGTTCGCGCCCGCTTCCGGCCGCTTGTCGTCCGCCGCGCGCACGGCTACACTCGCGTTGTGTCGTCCGACCCCGGGGGCGGTCGACGCGGGCCGTCCGCGCGGGCCGTCTCCACAACCTTCCGCGTTTCGGGAGCGCACGCCCATGAACACTCGCGCGGTATTGAACATCTGCCAGACCGCCGCGGCCGCGGTCTTGTTGACGGCCGGCATCGCTTCGGTCCGGGCGGGCGAAGACGCCGCCCCGACCGCCGAACGGATCCTGGCCCAAACCGGGGTGACGGGCGGATTGGTCGTCCACGTCGACTGCGGCGACGGGCGACTCGCCGCAGCCCTGGGCGCCCGCGACGGATTCCTCGTCCACGGGCTGGCCCGCCGCGCCGACGTCGCGACGGCCCGGGCCGCCGTCGCGCAGTCGGGGCGGTACGGGCCGGTTTCGATCGACCGCTGGGACGGACCCCATCTGCCCTATGCCGACAACCTCGTCAACCTCGTGATTTGCAGCGACGCCGACGCGGTCGCTCGATCGGAAATCGACCGCGTGCTGGCCCCGAACGGCGTGGCCTACGTATGCCGCGACGGCAAGTGGACGAAGACCGTCAAGCCGCGCCCCGCCGACATCGACGAGTGGACCCACTACCTGCACGACGCGACGGGCAACCCGGTCGCCCGCGACACGGTCGTCGGGCCCCCGCGCCGGCTCCAGTGGGTGGGCAGCCCCCGGTGGGCCCGCCACCACGACCACATGGCGAGCATGACCTCGCTGGTCGCGACGGGCGGGCGCCTGTTCTACATCATGGACGAAGGGCCCACCGCCTCGATCCAGTTGCCGCCCCAGTGGCGCCTCGTCGCGCGCGACGCGTTCAACGGAACCATCCTCTGGAAGCGCGATCTCGACTCCTGGAATACCCACCAGTGGCCGCTGAAGAGCGGCCCGGCCCATTTGACCCGGCGCCTGGTGGCCGTCGACGACCGCGTGTACGTCACCCTGGGGCTCGACGCGCCTCTGACCGCGCTGGA
>Ga0334899_1000517_pt1 | contig 47709 bp, 38 predicted proteins | sample GraSluR3_MG_FD_207219 | JGI IMG/M metagenome (GOLD analysis project Ga0334899, IMG submission 207219) | Sludge microbial communities from methane-producing bioreactor in Wageningen University, Netherlands - Granular Sludge_8_08-R3 | ecosystem: Engineered > Bioreactor > Anaerobic > Unclassified ...
AGGATGTTTCTTTTCAACGGGTACAAGGTCAATCATGTCATGAATATTACTGATGTGGGCCACTTGACCGGAGACGAGGATGAAGGCGAGGACAAGATGGAAGCCGGTGCAAGACGCGAGGGGAAAACCGTCTGGGAGATAGTGGACTTCTATACCGAGGCTTTCTTCGACGATCTGAAGAGATTGCGCATCATCTTCCCAACTGTCACATGTAGGGCAACCAGGCACATAGACGACATGATTGACATGATACGCAAGATAGAATCTAACGGATACACATATGTCGCTGGTGGAAACGTATATTTCGACACTTCGAAACTGCCGGACTATGGAAAGCTGGCAAGGCTTAAGCTTGACGAGGACAATACGCGTTCTAGAGTGGAAAGCGATCCCTATAAAAGAAACCCCTTTGATTTCGTCCTGTGGTTTACTCGATACAAGTACGATAGCCATGCAATGCAGTGGGACTCTCCGTGGGGCAGAGGTTTTCCGGGATGGCATATCGAGTGTTCTGCGATGTCTTCGAAGTACCTCGGTGAAAGATTCGACATCCATACGGGCGGCATAGACCATATTCCAATTCATCACACAAACGAGATTGCCCAGAGCGAGGCCGCTTTCGGTCATGAATGGGTTAATTACTGGCTCCATTCTGAATTCCTCGTCATCGGCGAGGGGGAGAAGATGTCCAAATCCTTGGGCAACTTCATTACTTTGCAGACGCTGATCGACAAGGGTTACGATCCTGCAGAGTATCGATACTACCTTCTGGGAGCTCACTATAAGAAGCAGCTGGCTTTCACACTCGAGGCTCTCGATGGAGCGAAAAGCGCCATGAAGAGGCTTACAACTAAGATAGGAGAATTGAAGGGATCAGAAGCACCTGTTAGTAAACTCAATTCAGTGCTTCTGAATGAATTTCATGAAGCAATAAACGACGATCTGAATACACCCAGGGCACTCGCTGTTTTGTGGAAGGTAGTAGACAGCGAGGATCTCCGTCCTGGCGAAAAGCTCTCATTGATCAACGAATTCGACAGAGTTCTTGGACTAGGTCTTTCCGAAATCGAAACTGAGGTAATTCCCGAAGAAGTAGAAGAGCTTGCAAACCAGAGAGATCAGGCTCGAAGGGGCAAGGACTGGAAGAAAGCAGATGAACTGAGGAAACTGATTTCTGAAAAGGGATATGAAGTTCTAGACGAAAGAGACGGATACAAAATAAGAAAGAAGTGAATCGCAGCGAATACCGGTAGATGAAGAGTTTTCCGTGAATTCAACGCTTCTCGATGTCACGTTTGCAGTAGGATCTTGGCCTAAGATCTGTCTTCAAGCAGAGTTTTTTGACTTGTGAAGAAGATTTTTATTACAGGTTCGGTTTTCTTCATGGTTTTCGCTTCAAACAACGATCTGTCCATCCGTACCATATCGTACGATATCAATACTTCAGTTTATGAACTCAGAACCAATAGGTAAATGACAAAGGACTTCTGTTCATTGCCTTTCTGAAGACTTGGTCCGCCATTATTGCGGGTATTTAACTGATAATTTATATCGGCTTAACTGAGAAGAATCTCCATGCTGTTAGAATATTTGTGAAAGATATAACAAATTAGGAGGTATTTGTATGCCAGATGCGAATTTCAGAGTGAGAGCAGTTTCGGAAAGTCCGACGCGAGTTGCCGTAAAGGCAAGGAATTTTACTATGATAGTTGATGAGCCACCAAATCTCGGTGGTGACGATAAGGGTGCCAATCCTGTCGAGTATGTTTTGGCCGCATTGGCCGGCTGTTTGAATGTAGTCGGACATCTTGTAGCAAATGAGATGGGCTTTCAAATAGACAAGCTGGAGATCGATGTTTATGGCCCGCTGAACCCGGCCAGATTGTTTGGCAAATCGTATGAAGACAGAGCGGGTTACAAGGAGATAACCGCAGAGATGAAGTTTGATACCGACGCAGATGAAGAGACGCTAAAGAAATGGGTCGAGGCTGTGGAGGACCGTTGCCCAGTCACTGACAACCTGGGAAATTCTACACCGGTAAGGGTGGTTGCAAAAGAGCTTACATAGGTCTGATAAATCTGAAAGGGCTCCTTCAGAGGAGCCCTTTCAGATTCTAATAACCGGACGATTCGTTGACCGGAAAGAACTGGACCGGAGTCTCGAGCTCATTATGCCCGCTGCTGAAAAAAGATAGAGTCACGGCGTTCTCAATTTCCGGGTGCCAGGTTGTAGTTGCACTGGAGCCAGAGAAGCCGTAATAGCCCAGGAGGTCGCCTTTGTCGATCTCTTTGTTTCCATTGAAATCTCTCCAGACCCTTATTTTGATGTAATTTTCCGTGAGCCCGCTTACGTGAAATGAACCGTCTGCCTCAACTTCGGCTTCCTTCAGAACCTGGCCCGAAGTGGAGAGGATTTGGACCAAGAGAGGTCTCCGCTCTTCGTCGAAATTTAGAGCATCGCATGCCTGAATAAGGCCGTATCCATAGTACTGATCCCATCCCGGATCTCCTAGATCAAGGGCCGTTTCCCGAAGGATCTTCCTGATAATCTCTTCGCCAGAAGAATCTCTGCCTGCGTAACCTTGTGCCATCAAGAGAGCCGCAAGCCCCGTTACATGTGGCGCCGCCATCGAAGTGCCAGACATAGCGGAATAAGTGTTTCCCTCGCCAAACGAGTATCCCGTGCTCAATATCTGTGAGGATGACGAACCTCCCGGAGCGACAAAGTCAAGATGTTCTCCGTAGTTCGAATAGCTTGCCCTTTGCATCGTATTGTCGACTGCGCCTACTGATAGTACTTCTTCGTAGGAAGCCGGATAATATGGCCTTGAGGAATAGTAATTGCCTGAGGCAGCTATCATCAAGACTTCATTTTCCGATGCGTATTGGATGGCTGCTGCAACAACCGGAGAGTCCGGTCCTGCAAGGCTCATGTTTATAATCTTTGCTCCGTGATCAACCGCGAAGATGATGCTTCTAGCGAGTATGTCATCAGTGGTTTTTCCTTCTTCGAAAATTTTGATTGGCATAATTGTGCGGTGCTCTCCCCATGTAATCCCCGAAACCCCGAGAGAATTGTTTGTTCTTGCAGCAATCGTACCTGTAACATGGGTTCCATGGGATTTAACGGGATCGTAATCTGTAGGGTCATCATCACCGTTTATTAGATCGTATCCCGGAAGAAAGACACCTTCTAAATCCGGATGATCCAGCCTAGCGCCCGAGTCAATAACAGCTACAACAACCGTTGACGATCCCCTTGCAATTGTCCAGGCTTGAGGCATCTGAATCATCGGGTAGTTCCACTGATAGGGATACAACGGATCGTTGGGGACACTCTCCTCGGATTGAAGAGTGAAAATCTTTTCCGGCTCGATTGATTTAACTCCTTCAATGCCATACAACGAAGATGGATCGTTTGTTTTCACAACTGCATAGCCAAGAGACCCATCTCTTGAATAGAACTCATCAAGAATCTCTAGTCCAGAAACGCCTGAGATTATTCCTGAATTAAACCCTCTATCAAATAGGACAACAAATTGATTACTCAGGAAACCCTGCTCAATGTCTTTAGCGGAAAACGTGGGAGAATATGCCGCAGTTCTTTGAAAATTATCGATAACTGGAGTTTCTGGAAAGTAAGGAATGACCTGACCTGAAAGAGAGTAATAAACCTCGGGTTTGATGCATCCCGTTAGCGAAAAACAAAGAACAATAAAAAGCGTAATCAAGAGCGCGAAAAATTTCCTAAGCAGCATCTGAACCTCCGGATCTAGATAGAAAGATTGTACCATCATCTCTGAAGCATTGTATTCATTTGACAAATCGATTTAGATAACAACCACGAATGGAAACACGCAAACAAAAAAAAGCGGCCGCTAGGCCGCTTTTTGCTAATTATTATCTCAAGTTTTCTTTCCAAGTTCAGATGTACAGTTAGGACACCTCACTGCATCGATAGGAATCGATGTGTGACAGAAAGGACAGGTCTTGGTTGTTGGTGCAGCCGGAGCCTCTTCTTTCTTCAGTCTGTCCCGCATTTTGTTGATTGCTCTTATAATCAAGAAGATAACAAAAGCGAGAATAATGAAATTAATAATCGCGTTGATGAAAAGACCGATGTTTATAGTTGCTGCACCGGCCGCTTTTGCCTCTGCGAGTGTTGCATAAGATTCCCCTGATATGTTTATGAATAGGTTGCTTAAATCAATGCCGCCTGTGAATAGACCGAGAATTGGCATCAGTATGTCGTCTACAAGAGATCTCACAATTACTTGAAACGCACCACCGATTATGATACCAACAGCAAGATCAATGACGCTGCCGCGACTGATAAACTTCTTGAACTCTTTCCACACACCACTCACCCCCTCTACTGTGAAGTTATGGAAACATTATAATCTGGTTTAATTCCAAAAGCAAAGTCCAAAACACTCTTAATAAGCGGTTCGTTTTGATCTACTCACCAACACCATTATTAAAATTAGACTCTGCATTGCTTTCGATTGAGCTTCAGAGATCTCCAAAACATCATCTCAATAAGCGACAGCCTGCCCGTCTCTTCTGGGATCGGCTCCTCCAAATAGTATTCCAATATCTCTGTTGAACAAGACGGCATGAACCCCACCGAAGTAGGGATCATAGTCGTTTCTTACAGTTATGTCATGCCCCATTTCGATTAGCCTATTGTAAGCGTTAATTGATATCCTTCCTTCTATGGACATCGGGCCAGTCTGTGTCCTAAATACTCTGGGTGCGAGAATTGCTTGCTGTACAGTCATTCCGTGGTCAATGATGTTGCTTATCGTTTGAGCCACAGTAGTGATAATCCGTGTACCTCCTGGCGCGCCGATAGCCATATATGGTTCACCTTCAGGATCAATAACCAGAGTAGGACTCATGCTACTGAGAGGTCGTTTGCCAGGTTCGACTGAGTTTGCTGAGCCGGGGGTTTTTACGAAGTCGTCCATGTGATTATTGAGAATAATTCCTGTTGTCGGTACAACAACGCCGGAACCAAAGAAGTAATTTATGGATTTTGTAATAGCAACCATGTTTCCTTCTCTGTCCATAACAGAAAGATGAGTAGTGCTTCCGCTTTCGAACTTCCAGGGGTCACCGGGCTCGACGGATTCAAGTGGAATGCGCTTATCGATTTTCTCAGCAAGGATCCTAGCATAATCTTTCGAAGTTAGTCCCTCGAGAGGAACATTTACAAAGTCAGTATCTGCCATGTATTTTGATCTATCTGCAAAAATCAGTTTCATTGCCTCCGACCAGATGTGGATCGTCTCGGCTGTGTTGTCTCCCATCGATCCGACATCGAAATTTTCCATAATATTTAGGAGTTCAATCACATGAGTTCCTCCAGAGCTGGCAGGTGGAACTGACAGAATAGTGTAACCTCGATACGTGCCAACAACTGGTTTGCGAACCTTCACTTCATAATTTGCAAGATCATCCATTGTCATTACTCCGCCGCGTTTCTGAACTTCGGCCACAATCTTCTCGGCAATTTCCCCAGAATATATCGCATCTTTCCCGTTCTCTACGATAGATCTTAGCGTATCGGCCAAGTCCTTTAGTACAATAGTCTCACCCACTTCATAAGGAATACCTCCATACTTCAAATAGAGGTCTACGCCATTTTCCATCATCATTATCTTCTCGTAGTTATCGCTAATAATTGAAAAAAGGTTAACTGTTACGGGGATTCCCTTCTCGGCCCAGTCTATGGCCGGCTGAATTACTTCTTCTCGAGAGAGCGTTCCGTAGTTTTCAAGAGCGTACAACAGGCCAGCGACTTCACCTGGAACCCCGACGGCCTTTCCTCCGATGACGCTCTCATAGTTTACTGGGCGATTATTCTCGTCAAGATTGAAAAAAGTGGGGCTTGTAGCGTTCGGTGCAGTTTCTCTGAAATCAATAACTACTGCTTCGTCCATATCGGCCAGCTTAATTATCATGAATCCTCCGCCGCCAATTCCAGAAGCATTAGGTTCCAGAACTCCTATCGCAAATGCCGTAGCTATCGCAGCGTCTACCGCATTCCCTCCCATCTCGAGAATTCTAACGCCTACTTCTGAGGCTTCGGGTTTTGCGGCCGCAACAACTCCATTTCTTCCCTCTGCATCCCTTCCATAAAGGTTAAGAGGGTTCGATGCCAGGACGGTCCCAGCGATTAGTATTGATACAAGAAGAAACATGGTTTTTCTCATTTTTCTCTCCTCCTTAAACATGAGATTACCTTAACGTATAAGTCTAGCATTTCTGGCAACTGAAATTTCTTCGATGTCAGACTTTCCAATGGGTTCTTTGTGTTGAACATTCAGTTTTCAAGAACGGAGGATTAGTCTAGTATAATCTTATTGGTGATCGTATGCGAGAAATTGTCGATTTTATAAGAACGACTGTTTTGAAGTGGGGCTATCGAGGGGCTGTGATAGGAATAAGCGGAGGAATAGACTCCGCGGTGGTAGGTAAGCTAGCCGTAGATGCCCTAGGTAATAGAAACGTATTTGGCCTTCTAATGCCCGAACGCGACTCTTCGAAGGATACCCTGGAGGATTCGAAGCTCGTAGCGCACTTCCTGGGAATAGACTTCAAAATCAAGAACATAAGTTCGATTCTCCGTGCTGTTGGTTGCTATAGACTTCAACCGCCGGCCCTTTTAATACCTCAGTCGGTTAAGGAAAGGTATGTAAGGGATAAGTGGCAGCAGCTTTCTTCAGACCCTTTCCTTGACGACCTGGCCGACAGGGGCAGTGAAGAATTCAAAAGGGGACTGGCTTTCTATAGAGCTAAGCACAGAGTCAGGATGGTTTCGTTGTATTTGGAAGCTGAGAAAAGGGGTTACGCTGTACTTGGCACGACAAACAAGACCGAATGGCTTTGCGGACTTTATGTGAAGTGGGGAGATGATTCAAGCGACATTGAGCCAATCAAGCATCTGTTCAAAACTGAGGTCATTAGCCTTGCTAGAGAATTGGGAATTCCGGAGAGGATCATAGAGAAGCCGCCGAGTCCTGACCTTATTCCTGGTGTTACCGATGAGACTGCTTTTGGGATGTCTTTTACTGAGCTTGATGAGGCACTCATAAAGATAGAAGCCGGAGAAAAACTAAACCCTCACGACAAGAAGGCCGTGAGGATCATGGAAATAGTGAAAGCGGCCGAACACAGACAGTTCAGAAATCTGTCTGTTTTTCAGCAGAAGTGAAGGTCTCTAGACCGTTACTCCACGAAATACTTATCAGATTAATCGCCACTCTTTCCAGCTGATGATCAGCAAATTCCGGAAAGTCGGTGAAATCATGCTTTTTTGCTTCCCCGGGTCCTACGCTTAGGCCCTCTAGCTCCTTCTCAGCAACGTAAAGCTCCTTGCCCATAGGATCAAGCAGTCTGAAAGATATATGGACTCCCTTAACCGTCCCAAGGTCTGAATTATTTTTTATCCTCAGAACAACTCCCTTCTTCTTGCTGAAGGTTCCGACCTTCTCTATGCTTGATTGAACCACGACTTCACGATGGAGAGAGTCGGTAGTCTTTCGATCCCCGGCCAGGTACAGGTCTGCAGATTCTGGAATGCTTTCTTCCAGATCCAGAGAGGATACTGGTATTTCCTCACCGAGCGGTTCAGGCAGCGATTCATTCTTAGTTTCAAAACTCTCTAGAGATTTGTACAGCTGATAAAGATCCCACAAGTTGTCGTTGAAGACTCTGTGCTTTTTCAATTCATTAACAATAATCTCCGTACTGAATGAATCTAAACTAACCTTTGAGTTCTCCTTGCGGATCTTTGCGCCGTCTTGTCCGAAGAAAACTCCAGAAAGAACAAACCATTCGTCAGGTAGCGGAAAGACGAATCTTCCCAAATGCTCTTCCTTTGAAGAAAACTCTATTGTGTTAACAATAATTGGAACCACATAATCTGTATCTCTCTTTGCGGGAATCATCGATGCCTCGTTGTCCGATACGACTCTAATAGTCTTGCCTAAAGTTCTCGATTCGAATGCCCAGAGCGATACCGAGTCTTCGTAAAGTTTGTCGCCAACGACTTTGATTCCATGTAGTTTAACTGAACTTAAGTCCAGCTTGCTCTTGGTTAGAGAGAATCTCGAAGCTTCCATTTTCACTTCGATAACGGCCATTAATCGGTCTCTGTATTTGGCAAAGACTGGATCGGAAGGAAATGTAAAAGTTATTCCGTCATGCTTTGATTCTTCAATAAACACTGAGCCTGAAGCACTTATAAGAAAAGCCGAGTACTCAATAGTCTTCATGTTGTTTCCCCCTTTCTCTTTGTTATCTCCGATAACAGCATTATACCTCATACGGTTGTTGTGGTTTAAGCAAAGTCGACTGGCGGGCAAGTTTTAAGTTCCTTTAACAAGTAGGATAACATAATGATTTTGAATCCCCATCATCGAAAGATTCAGTTTTACGAAAAGAATGCCAGGGTGTAACTAGCTCTTTGGCCCACGCTCCTCTTGCTTTATTCACTTCTGATTTGTGACTACATGAGATCTCGGTCAACGGTACAGATATAGTGCTCCCGAATAAAAATGTTTCAGGTTCTTTGCTCCCAACAAAGGTTGTGGGTATTGTGGAAAACAGGTGCAGGTGCATGCAAGTTTCTATGAGAATGTTAGAGACACCTATATGAAGAAGAGGGGGAGGATCCCCCCTCTTTGATTACTCTTAATGCAAAGTCCTGACTGAAGCGCGAAACCTCTTTCAGGGCCTGGTCTCTAATCCTAAGTAGAGTCCCAATCGAGAATTGCTGTATTGAATGCCAATCTTTGGGAAAAGATCTCCGAGACCGATAGTTGAACCGACATTTACAAATAGATACATAGCAGAATGATCTAGATTAGTGTTTGATCCATTTACCTCAATTCCGACTCCCATCTCTTTTAGAAAGAAGAGTGGACTCCATCCCCAGTTGATCCGATATAGTAGTTGGGCTCCATTGATATACCAGTAGAAGTCTTCGTAGAAACCCACTCCAAGACCGACAGACGTTCCCAAGGTTGGAGAGAATGTTGCATCAAGAGCAAGCAACGGTGTTATCTTTCCATTTGAGAGTCTTATGCCCGGTTCTAGGGAAATCGAGAAGAGATTTCCGTTTAGACTCAACGGGACGGAAGTCGTTATTCCACCCGATGTGTCCAGTCCAATGTAAGCATGCGATCTGAATCTTGTGGAAGGATTGAGAGGCAACTGGAACAGCTCAGAAGAGAGGCCGGCGCTTGCAATAGGAGCTTCGGGAACGCCCAGATTGACAGTAAGAATTGCATTGACCCCTTCAAATACCTGCCCACTGTACTCGGCAGTTAGGGAAAGCTTGTTGGTTCCGAATGTGAACGATGGCATTAGCGTCATAGAGTGGTTAGAATCATGGGACAGGTGAAGAGTTAAAAAGCCCAAAGAAAAGTGCTCGCCATCGTACGATACAAGAGGCGCTCTCAAAATTGGATTCAAGAAGTGAAGGAAGGTTTTCTTAAGATAATTGCCTTCTGTGTAGTCCGCCGCTGCAGGGTCGAAGTCGTCGGGTTCAACTTCTTTGACAACGTATGGGCTACTCTGTAGATCAAAGGTAAATATCGACATTCCTTTCTCTTGTCTGGAATGTCCAAATCCATATACAGTAGAATCGAGCACGACGGCCTTTTCGAGATTGGCTCCCTCGGTAAGTCTGAAAACCTCACCTGATTCAACATCTACGGAAAAGGCATCCATGAACCCCTCTTCGTAGGAGGAGGTAAAGATTATTTGCCCATTGTTATAGTCGATACCCCTTCCTTTGAGATATGGATCTTGTAGAATGATCTTGAATTCACCTTCGGTAAATTTAGCGATCGCTCCGTTGATACCGTCCTTCGAGAGGAGCATTATCAAACTACCGTCTTCGAGTGCTATTATGTCCTTGATCAACCACGGGATTGTTGTTAGCTGCATTTCTTCGAAGTAGATTGTTGAAAATCCAGTCTTCGTGTCATAAAGCGCTTTTATCAGTCTTCCATTGTAGATATCAAAGGCAGTTACCATGCCCTTGTCCAGAAGCCTAACTGAGAGAGGAGGTCTGTACGACCAGATCTCTCTAAGAGTTGTGCTTCTCTCAGTGACTGAAGTCATCAGGTAGATGTTACCTTCGCGCCATTTAAGGGTAATTGCTCCAAAGTCAGAGAGTCTTCTAGAAAAACCTCCATCAACATACTCTTCAATTCCTCTTTCAACTGCCCCATTCCATGAACTTGCTTCTCCAAAAACAGAATAAGAGAAAATGACGCCGTTTTCCGTCTTGGTCATGTCAAGTATCTGTCCATTCTTGATCGTCTTGACTTCGTTCAATGTTCCGTAGTCTGCGGCTTCAGATTCCACTTCTTCTTTCCAGTCATCATAAAGCACGTCTAGCGTTTCGTCAAATGCGATTCTTGAGGCGTTGATTACCCCTATGACAGGCATTCTCCCCGAAACTTCTTTGTGAAACTCCTTCACAGATTCTATTCCGAACCTTCTGACGAGATAATCATAGAAACTGGCAATGTAGTTGTAATAGAGAGCTCCTCCGCGGTAGTCCTCACGCGAAACGGACAGAGCGTAGTCCAGGCCAGCGAAGGAGTCGGCCTTCATATTCTGATATGTCATCTCTTTCCCCCACAATGGGTTGTTCAATCTTCCCTCGGAGAAGTAATTAGAGGATTCGGCGAACAAGGTCACTCCTTCAATAAATGGTGAGAACATCTGCGGCGAAAAGAGTTCCGTTCCTAAAAGCACTCTAGAAATGAACGCAGGCACACCTGTTGTGTAAGTCAGGTGGGCGATATGAGTGAATTCATGCATCAACAACTGTCTATACAAATTCGACACATTCATTCTCGTTGAGAGTATTGTGTCGGCAGGCCACACAAAGATCTGAATAGTCTTGTGGTTTTGAGCCTGAGCGATACCGTTCGTATTTGCCCCGAAATCTTTCAGAACGATGTTTATTCTTCCGGGGTCGTTGCCCACCAGTTCAACGACTTTCGGTCTTATAGATTCAAAGACATTACCTACATGGATAGCGATCTCCTCGAACCCCTTACGGTAGTAGATATCAGCATTTGGAAATTCAAGAACTTTGTTGGCCAGCGAAGTGACTGCGATTAGAGCCACAGCTGCCAATAGTATCGTTTTTCTCATGGCATACCTCCTGCCTCAGACCATAGGTGAATGAGTTTACCCGTGAACGACACGTTATACTCCAAACGTGTCCCTAAAAAAACGCTTAGTTTCCCTTACGTTTAGGTATGTCCTGAAGGTCAATTTCATTTTTCCGCCTGTCCAGACTATCTTCATCACGGTACTGTCTGTGTTAGCACCTCCTGATGAAGAGTCCATAGTACTGGAGACCTTGACTTTTTTCAGTGAGTCTTTCGGAATGAAGAGATTACCAGGTGTTTCGTTCAAAATCTCTTCTCTTGTCTTCTCGTTGTATCTGTCAAGCAAAGAAGAACCCGCAGACATCACAGATGCCATCTTTTTGAAGAACCCTTCGTTTCTTTCTTCGGAGGCTTCCTTTGCCTTCTTAACGGCTTCATTTGTTATTGATTTAGTCAACTGCACCAACAAGAGTCCCTCTGGAATTACAATAACATCGTACACCTTACTTCCAAAAAGTCCCGAAGAGCCTCCAGGAAAAAGTGCCAAAACGTTGTCCATTTAGAAAACCTCCAAATGAAAGGTCTGCTTACGGTTCCGTTATATTCTATCATTGATGTGCTGTCTTACCGCAAACTAATAGTCTGTTGATGCATAATGGTGTTATGAACGAAGTGAAGCTGGAGGAGGCACTTATGTGGGCATTTTACGATGGCGAATTTGTTCAAGAAAAGGGTAAGCATGTTCAACTGGAGAATAGGGGACTCACTTTTGCGGACGGTCTCTTTGAGGTTGTAAGGACAATCAAAGGCAGGATATTATTCTTCGAAGATCACTTCACGAGGATGATTAAGAGCGCTGCTTTCTTCAACATGGAGATTCCGTTCACTTCGAAAGAGACAAAGGAGTTTGCATCGGAACTAATCAGAAGAAATGCAATTGAAGACGGGGAACTCTATATACAACTTACAAGAGGAACAGATCTTCACAGAGAACACAGATTTCCTTCAGAGAAAACCCCAAGCACGTTCTTTATGCTTGCACTTCCATTGAGAAGAATTGATGCAGAGAACTGGAAGAATGGAGTTAAGCTCTTCACCTATCCAGATCTAAGACACAAGCTATGTGAGCACAAGACGATAAATCTGCTGCCCAACGTTCTTGCCAAGAACTTCGCCTATAGCAACGGAGGCTACGAAGCTTTGATGTTTAGAGACTTTGAAGGCAAGAAAGTTGCCACAGAAGGTGGCAGTTCGAATTACTTTCTTGTGAAGAACGGTGTTTTTTTCACTCCAGAAATCGATAACATTCTCCCGGGCATAACGCGGGGAAAAGTGATCGACCTCATTAAGAAACTGGATTATCAGGTTGTCGAAAAACCGGTTACCGTAGATGAATTTCTTGAGGCTGAGGAAGTCTTTCTCGTAAGCACAGTCTCCAGGGTGATGCCTGTCAGAGCGATAGACCAAGTCTGTTTCAGCGTTTGTGGTGATTATACTAGACAGATAATGCAGTCTTACGAAGATCTCTTCTTCTCTTCCAGGTGAATGATTTGGTATTAACTTGTGTTGGAAGGTAAACAATACGTATAAATCTTCCCTGTTTTGGGAAATCTTCTCTGTGACTGGTATATAATTACATAAATTTTCCGTGTTCCAAATAATCTTTCTTGGAGGTGTGCGGGATGAAAAAGCTCCTGGTTTTCTTTCTAATTATTCTCTTCTCAGCGTTCTTGTTGGGACAGGTTCTCCCGGAAGAGGCGATTCCTGTAATCGAATCAAAAGGAATCATGTCTTCAGTCGATGAATCACCGTTAACTTATTCAGAATTCAGGAATGCAGTTGAAAAGGCCTTTCCCGGCAAGGGAAATCTGATCTCCGGAGCAGGAGAGGTCTTGAGAGCAGACTTCGCCGTTGCGATGGTTGAGGTTCTCGGTCTGAAGTCTGAAGCTCAGTCCTACGATGAGATTTGCACCACAGCAATTGACGAGTGGGACGCTCCGGTGGAGGCATGGGGAGCCCTCACTGTTGCTTACAGGAGCAATCACCAACTTCTCGATTTCCGATATGGCCACTTGATCGAGGCCAGCTCACCCATCACAAGGGAAGAGGCTGCCATTTCGATCTACATGGCTATGAATCCTCCAGTTAGGGGCGGAATGGCAACGACTGCGGTTACTGCCGATGCTCCTGGTTTCAACACCTTGTTCACTTCTTCCGGACTGACATGGACGATCTGCAATATCATTGGCGATGGAATAACCGGAACAGACAAGGACGGATTCTACTTTCCGAGAATGGTCAAGAGAATGCCAAGTCTAGAAAACGGGCTGATGGTAATAAACGAAGACGGTTCACTTACGATAACTTACGAGTTAAGAAAGGGAATGAAGTGGCACGATGGAGAGCCAGTGACTGCCCATGATGCGAAGTTCCAGTGGGAAGTTATGAACAGCGGCGCCCCGGTTACGACGAACTACTTCGAGAGGTCAGTATCCGAAGTCAATGTAATTGACGACTATACATACTCTATTACCCTTCCTGAACCCCTAAGTAATGCCGAGCTGGGGTCTTCCGTCTATGCCTATTATTTCGGCTGGTTCCAGCTGCCAGAACATGTCTACAGAACAAGCTTCGAAGCAGCAAAAGCAAGCGGAAACTGGGATCGTTTTGTTGAAGAAGCTACGAAGAATCCTATTATGACAGGACCCTACAAGTTCAAAGAATATGCTGAAGGTCAGTATGTGATAATGGAAGCTTTTGATGACTATTATATGGGTAGGCCGAACATCGACCAGCTGGTAATGAGAATCATTCCTGACATGGACGTTGTTTTTGCTTCCACACTAAATGGAGAAATCGATTTCGGTAGGTACACTCTCTCCCTCAAACAGTCGGTACAGCTGGAGAATCAACGGGCAGACATGTTCAACGTTTTCTATACACCAAACATTGCTTACGATAATCTGAACTTGAATCTAAGGGATCCCGAGGATACAACAAAACCCCATCCGATCTTTGGAGATAAGAGGGTAAGGCAGGCCGTTCTCTATGGTATAAACAGAGAGCAGATAAGCAATGTAGTATACGCCGGACTGGCCGAAGTGGTGGATACCTGGATTACTGATCTTCATCAGATGAGAGAAGCACTTAAGGCGCCAGATGTTAAACATTACGAATACAATCCCGCAAAGGCCAAAGCACTGCTTGAAGAGGCTGGCTGGAAGCTCAACAACAGAGGTATCTATGAGAAAGACGGTAAAACCTTGAAGTTCAAGCTTTCTCTTGCTTCGGGAAGTGGAGATTATCAGATGATGGCACAGATTATCCAGGGCATGCTGAAACAGGTCGGAATGGACGTCGAGATCGATGTGAAGCCTGCTCTCGTTATATGGACAGAAGCTTTCCCTTACGGAAACTATGATGCTTTGCTTTCCGGCTGGGGTTATGGTGTCAGCGACGAAGCAGCCAATTACTGGACCACAGATCAGATACCTTCTGACGAGAACTACTGGGGAGGAATGAACTATACCGGTTGGGCAAACGCTGAAAACGATGAGATAATTAACGCGGCCGCAAAGGAGCTTGATCCAGAGAGGAAACAGGCTCTCTATGAAAGGCATTTCGCGCTCTGGACGGATGAACTCCCCGTTCTGCCGTTAGTAGTTGCACCGACACCTCATTTTGCAAAGAAGTACATCAAGAGTTTCAACTCTGGATATGATAATGGACTCGGCTGGATAATCCAGAACTGGTACATAGATAGATAATTGGCTTCTTTGGGGGAGAAGATGAGCTTCTCCCCCATGTTTTCTTACATCATCTTTCGGAGGTTTCGACATGAAGTTCAGAGAACTTATCGATGCAGTCCCCGACTACAAGGAGTTCTTCACAGTCGAGGAAATGAACCATAGATCGTTCGAACTCGCAAAGAAGTATCCAGACAAAGTCAAGATATATGAGGCAGGAAGATCACGTGCCGGAAATCCAATCTATGTTCTGGAAATTGGTAAAGGTAAAAAGAACGCACTTCTGTTCGGCTGTCCTCATCCAAACGAGCCGATAGGTGCAATGATGCTGGATTTCCTGAGTGAGAAGCTTGCAAGCGATGACGCTTTTCGCGATGGATTAGACTTCACCTGGCATCTGATAAAGGTAATTGACGTCGATGGCACAAAGCTGAATGAGGGGTGGTTCAAAGACTCTTCTTCAATAAGAAAGTATGCAGGCAACTTCTACAGACCGCCGGGCCACGAACAGGTTGAATGGACCTTCCCTGTTGATTACAAAACTCTGCATTTCCACTCGCCATTGCCGGAGACAGAAGTGCTTATGAAGCTTATTGAAGAGAAGAAGCCCGATTTCATGTACTCTCTTCACAATTCCGGGTTTGGAGGGGTCTATTATTATGTGAGCGACGCAGTTCCAGAACTCCATGAAACTTTCAGGAAACTTCCAGGTTTGTTTGGTTTGCCCCTTGCTCTTGGAGAGCCGGAAGCGCCTTTTTTGGAGCAGCTCGAACCTGCTATTTTCAAGCTTTTCGGAATGGCTCAAGAGTATGATTATCTAAAGAAGAATCTTGGTCCAAACAAAGACCCAGCAGACGTCATCAAAGCCGGTACTAGTTCTGATGATTTTGCTTCATCCGTGGCCGATACGTTTTCCTTGGTTTGTGAGATGCCATACTATTATGATGCAAGGGTCGAAGACATGTCTGAAGCAGAGATTACGAGGAAGGAAGCGCAGAGATTCAACTATCAGAGGTCCGTCGAGAATTTTGAGTTTGTGAGCGAAGTGTTGAAAGCGCTTGAACCTTACGTTATAGACAGAAAGTCGCCGTTCTACAGAGTCTTCAAGAATGTTCTTGAAACCTACCCAGATCAACTTCAAGCGCAGAAGAATTGGATTGAAAATGACCAGTCTCTGGAGAGAAAGGCAAGTATGGCAGAGGTCTTTGATAATAAGATTGTCAGCCAGTTCTATCAATCATTGATGCTAGGGATGCTAAAAAGATTGGTCAGGGAGAATGATGACGGATCGGAGAAGCTGTCGGCAATCTCCAAGATGGCAGATGAGGCATTTGAGAGGAAAATGGAGTATCTTGAAGAGAATCTAAACTACACTACAATCCCCATAAAGAGTCTTGTCAGTGTTCAGCTGATTGCAGGTTTGAATGTTGCCGATTATATTCAGAGAAGGGAAAGCCGGATATCGTGAAAGTATATTTCCTGAAGAGGTTTCTCGAACTTATCCCGGTCTTCTTTGCAATATCGATCATAATATTTGTGATAATGAACTCCATGCCGGGAGATCCTCTCCTCCAGATGAGAATGCAGAATCCTCGGGCAATGGCCAACGATCCTCAGAGGATGAAGGAACTAAGGGAGTATTATCGCCTTGATGATCCTCTTCCGGTGAAATACTTCTCATGGCTGAAGAGTGTTATGATTGGCGACCTGGGATATTCGAGCATGTACAAGACTCCGGTAATAGACCTCATTTTTTCACGGCTACCGAATACTTTAATCCTTACTATCACCGCATGGTTGATTGGGCTGGTAGTAGCTCTTCCTATTGGGATACTTTCGGCAGTAAAGAAATATTCTGTTTTCGATTACTCAACGACTGTATTTGCTTTTGTGGGAATCTCTTTGCCTGGATTCTGGTTTGCTTTGATCGCGATAATAATTTTCAGCGTTGGTCTCGGTTGGTTTCCCGTTTCCGGTATGTCAACCTATGGGGTCACAGGTACTTGGAATGTCTTTGTTGACAGACTGAGACATCTCGTACTTCCCGCCTTTGTTCTAGGTTTGGTACAGGTTGCTTCTTGGGTAAGGTATATAAGAACGTCTCTGCTGGAAGTTCTTGATCAGGATTATGTTAGAACTGCGTATGCGAAAGGGGTTCCCGATAGAAAGGTCATCATCAAGCACGCTCTTAAGAATGCTATGATACCGATTATCACCATAATCGCCCTAGACATTCCGTATTTCTTCGGCGGAGCATTGATCATTGAAACGGTCTTCTCCTGGCCGGGAATGGGGAGACTTATGTACAACGCGGTTATTTCAAGCGATTACAATCTGGCGATCAGTTGTCTGATGTTCCTAGCGATTGTAACCCTAATATCGAATCTGGTTGCCGATTTACTGTATGTGTTGGTCGATCCAAGAATCAGAATGGGCAGAAAGGGAGCTTAGCTATGCGAAAATTCTTCTATAAAAGGAAACTTGACGAAATCGAGGAGAAGGCGCGCCCGATCCATATAAACAGTTACAGGCAGTTGGTATGGGCAAAGTTCAAGAGTCATAAACTTGCCGTGTTAGGTGCCGTGATGCTCGTTGCAGTTGTTATATTCACTCTGATAGGTCCGCTCTTCATCGATGTGGGCTACGAGGACATGGATTTCTCTAACCTCTTTTCTCCGCCGTTTACAGAAGGTCATTTATTCGGAACAGATGAACTGGGACATGATGTGCTTGTTAGAGTAATGTATGGAGGAAGAATATCTCTATTCGTGGGTTTCGCCTCTGCAGTCATAACCACTCTCATTGGAACTGCCGTAGGTTTGTTTTCAGGCTTCTATGGAGGACTGGTAGATAGATTCCTGATGAGATTTGTAGATGTGATGCTTTCTATTCCTATGTTTCCAATTCTAATCACCCTTACACTTGTCTTTGGCTCCGGGATATCTAATATCATTCTAGTGTTAACGGTCTTCGGCTGGATGGGTGTTTCCAGGTTGGTCAGGGGACTGGTTTTATCGATAAGAGAGACCGAGTATGTTATGTCGGCCAAAGCTATGGGGGTCAGAAATGTGAGAATCATTCTCAGACACGTTCTGCCAAACGTAGTACCAATTGTAATTGTCTCTGCAACATTGAACATGTCTTACGCGATTCTCGCCGAGTCGTCCCTTAGCTATCTTGGGCTTGGCATACAGCCTCCCATGCCGTCATGGGGTAATATGCTTCAGAGAGCCATGAACTATATTCTTGGCACAACTACTGGGGTAAATCCATGGTGGCTTACCGTATTCCCGGGATTCTTCATATTCATCACAGTACTGAACGTGAACTTTCTTGGAGATGGACTTAGAGATGCTCTGGATCCGAAATTTGTGAGTGAGAGTTGAAAAGCATGGAAAGAATACTCGAAGTTGACAACTTGAAGATTTCCTTTAAAACCCAGCTTGGAAGGATAACACCTCTAGACGGGGTCTCCTTTAGTCTATCAAAGGGAGAGACTCTCGGGATCGTGGGAGAATCTGGCTGTGGCAAGACAATCACAGCTTTCTCAATAATGAGGTTGCTCCCAAAGAACTCCTTTCTCGGTGAAGACACAAGAATTGCTTTCAGAGGGAAGGACATTTCGACGCTCGGCAAGGAAGAGCTTCAGAGGATTAGAGGCAAGTCGATATCTATGGTATTTCAGGAACCCATGACCTCATTGAATCCCCTCTACACGATCGGATGGCAGATTTCCGAAGTATATAGACTGCACGAAGGTCTTAGTGAGGAGGAGGCAATGACGAGGAGCGTGGAAATGCTCCGGCTTGTTGGGATTCCAGAGCCTAAGAAGAGAGTCACGGAATTTCCTCATCAACTGTCTGGAGGAATGAGGCAGAGAGTAATGATTGCTATGGCGCTCGCCTGCAGCCCGGAGGTGCTCATTGCCGACGAACCAACTACAGCGCTTGACGTAACCATTCAAGCCCAGGTTTTGGAGCTAATGAACGAGCTGAAGGATAAGTTCAGCACAGCCACGATAATCATTACGCACGATCTGGGAGTAATTGCCGAAATGTGTGATCGAGTTCTTGTGATGTATGCCGGTCAGATTGTAGAGAGCGGTGGGATATTCGATATCTTTGACAGTCCAATGCATCCCTACACAAAGGGGCTGATCAACTCGATACCGAAGATAGAAATTTCCAAGAAAGAACAGAGAAAACTGAATGTTATAAGTGGTTATGTTCCGCATCCTTCAAGCTTTCCTGAAGGATGTAGATTCAGGCCCCGGTGCTCGGTGGCATTTGATAGGTGCCTGGAAAAACCTCCTCTGATCGATTTTGAGAACGGGCATTCAGTTCGTTGCTGGCTTTTCGAAAGGAATGATCGATGATGTTATCTCCAATGGTAGAAATCAAGAATCTGAAGAAGTGGTTTCCTATAAAGAGCGGTTTCAGAAAAAAATCGCATCTTAAGGCTGTAGACGGCGTGGATCTGCACATATTCAAAGGTGAGACTTTAGGACTTGTCGGAGAATCGGGTTGTGGAAAGACTACAATAGGAAGAACTCTAATAAAAATCTACCAGCCTACAGATGGAGAGTTTCTTTACAGAGGGGGAGGTTCCACGGATGACAACGTAGATATCTTCTCTCTTTCCGAATCGAAAATGAGACCCTTCAGGAAAGAGATACAGATGGTCTTTCAAGATCCATATGCATCTCTCAATCCGCGAATGACAGTACATGACATAATTGCGGAAGGATTGAGAGTACACTCCGTTGGCAAGAGTAAAGAAGAGAGAAAGTCTATGATATCCGATATCCTTGAAAAGGTAGGTCTGAGGCCAGAGTATATGTATCGTTACCCCCACGAGTTCTCCGGAGGGCAGCGACAGAGAATAGGAATAGCCAGATCGATGATCCTGAATCCTGCTCTTGTCATTTGCGACGAGCCTGTTTCAGCGCTTGATGTATCTGTCCAGGCACAGGTTATAAACCTTCTTGAAGATCTAAAACATGAGTTCGAGCTGACTTACCTATTCATTGCACACGACCTCGCGGTAGTAAAGCACATTTGTGACAGGATTTCGGTTATGTACCTGGGAAAGATAGTGGAAACCGCGGAGACAGACGAGCTTTTCAATAATGCGCTTCATCCCTACACTCGCGGACTGCTTTCTTCTATCCCCGTGCCGAATCCTCATTTGAGAAAGACTGGAAAGAGAGAGATAGTGAAAGGAGACATACCTTCACCTGTCGATCCGCCCGATACATGCAGATTTGTAAAGAGATGTCCGAAAGCCTTCGACAGATGCGGTAAAGAAAGCCCGTCGCTTAAAGAAGCAAGTGACGGTCATTTTGTTTCGTGTTTTCTTTATGGTGAATGAGGATTGCCGTGAGCAGCCTATCAAAGTTTCTATGGGCCTAAATGCTCGATTGCGGAAACACCATGAGCGTTCCTTAGTCGAAGATGTATATCCAGGAGAACATTGTGTCGATGAGTTGTCTGTCGACATGTCTGAACTCATAGTAGTGATCGGGTGTTGACAAGCCATCTCTTACAGGCATGAAATAGTGGTCCAGACCGGGTAATAACTGGAAATAGACGTTGATTCGTGTCCAGAGTGCATTCATAAACATTATGTAGTCCTGAACGGTTGACTCGAAATCTGCATCACCCTGGACTATTAGGACCGGTATTTCCAATTCCCTTATGGTCTCAATATGATTCATTCTGTCAAGTTCATAGTAGTAGCCGGCCGTTGCCGCAAGAACAGGAGTACCTGGGGGTAATTTGCCATCTAGCGCGGCCTGCAAGTAATCTGTAAGAAGTTGTGTCTGCTGCCCTCTATCTGTTTCGTAAATCGATGCAAAGTACTTCTGCTTATCGATTATTACTTGAAGCTCTCTTCTGGCCGGGGTGGCAAGAAGAATAATCCCATCAACTCTAGGGTCTCTGGCGGCGATTACTGGGGCAACTCTGCCTCCGAGTCCGTGCCCAGCAAGAAATATTGATGAAACTGACGGTATTCTCGACGCAGCGGTTATTGCACTGACGACATCCTCAATCACTTCTGTTTCGATGCTAGGAGGGGTTTGAGATAGCCGCTCTCCGAATACAAAGGATCTCTTATCATACCTCAGAACGGCCACACCTTGAGTCGCCAGTCCCCAGGCTATCTGCCTGAATGGTTTGTTCGGCCCAATTGTAGAATCTCTGTCCATAGCTCCCGAATCATGTATGAGAATCACAAGTGGATACTTGTCAATCTCTTTGGGAACGGTAATTACTGCGGGAAGCCGGTATCTTCCCTCGCCAATTGTTATTTCAAACTCATCAAACTTGCTTGTATCGATATACTCGGCTATACTTCCCGGTTGAAGAGTCGGTTGAATTACAAAAGTGTCGACCTTTCCCTGATCATCAATTACTACGTTGAAATCTATAAATCCTCTCTCGAACTGAGCGTGAAAGATGAAGACCGTGAAACCTCTTATCTCGCTCCTCTCTGTCGAGAAGACAAAAAGATAGTTTCCGTACTCGTCTCTTAGCTGCTGGAATTCTCTTTCCATTTCTTCAACATTGTACAGACCTTTTGCCCGCACGCTCTGCATTTCGTATGCAAGATAATAGTTGCCACGCAACAACAACTGAAGGTACCTATCGGCCAGTACCTCAGACCCAAGGAGTAATGTGAAAGCTAAAAAAGCTGCAATTCCTGATGAAATTATCCTTTTCAACCCTGGCTTCTCCTAAAATAAGATTCCAACATTTTCGTTTCTAACTCAATGATAAACCAACAGCCCTCAATTGATGAAATTAAAACGGAGGGCGTTTGCCCTCCATTTACAATAATCAGGCTACTTCATACCAAAGGCATCTCAAGAACCTGAACTATCCATTATCTTTTCGCTGTTGAAGACCTTTGTCAAGAAGTATATGAACAGAGATATGTAAGCCAGATTACTCAACAACATTAGCACAAATCTCGTCATCACAAAGTTAGCAGTAATAATATCCTTCATTACGAAGATGGAGTTTACAAGCGGGATGAAGTAAAGCAGGAGGTTATCGGGTGACTCCATCTGCATAGTTGCAACTCCCAGTACTATTGCGATAATATATATGGGCATCACATAACCGCTTCCCTCTTTCATGTTTCTTGCTAAGGAGCCAAGGAGAACAATTAAGGCGGCTGCGAGCCCAGACATTGTCACCAGTGTAATGAAGAGACCAAAGAGAGTTGTGGCTGACAGGGATGAGAAATTGAGCTCACCAGCCCCAAATGCAGGTCCTCCAACTCTAAAAGCGATTATCAGGCCGATGAAGGTGAATATGCTGTTCAAGATCGCAATAGTCATTACATACAGAATCTTCCCTGCAGCAATTGATGATCTCGACACCTGATTAACAAGCAGGACAGGCATGCTTCCCCTCTCTTTTTCGCCCGCAGTTGTGTCGAGGCCTATATTCATGGATCCGGCGAAGATGTAAATGAGCAGCAAGTACGGGATCAATGTGGCCAGCAGCTCTGTTCCCTGAGATTCTTCCGGCGCAACATCTCTTTTCTCTACACTTACTAGATTGAGATCTTCGAGTGTCAATCCATGTTCGAGAAGCTTCTCCGAAAGAAGTAGAGATGAATATGACAATAGGGCATTCTGAACTATTTGAGCCCCATACGAAGAACCTCTTGAAGTCGAATTATAGAAGAGACGCGCATCCAACTTCTCTCCACCACGAACTCTTTCCGCGGCATCTGCGGGAAACTCTACCATGATTGAGTTTTCCTGGTTTCTGACCGATTCTTCGCTAAGATTTTCGTCAATTTCAAATGAAATCATCTGGTCAAGAAAACTCAGGAACCTCCCATCGGGTAAATTAACTATCTTCAGCTTGTAGACTGTTTTTTCGTAGGTTTTGGCTTGGGATGAAGAAACTGTGTTCATTACGAGGAAGATCACTGGCATGATCAACATCGGCAAAATAAGAACTGCGAAGACAGTTCGGGCGTCCTTGAATATATTCTTGAGTTCCTTTCGAAAGATAATTAGAGCATCCCTAAACAATCTCAATCACCCCTTCTCTGTCGGCAATCTTAAAGAACACGTCTTCAAGATTGTCTTCGCCAAACTTCTCATAAAGCCCTTCAAGAGTGTCGTCTTCAACTAGCCTGCCCTTGAAGACAATTCCAACTCTATTACATAGCTTTTCGGCAACAGACATGATGTGAGTGGAGATTATTATCGTCTTTCCCTGGTCGCGGTAGTCTTTGAGAAAGTCGGTGACTGTTCTTGCCGTAAGGATGTCCAGACCGTTTGTGGGTTCATCAAAGATTATTACTTCGGGATTATGAATAAGACTCACTGCGATAGCAGCCTTTTGCTTCATTCCTGTAGAGAGCTTCCCGATTCTCTTGTCAAGGAAGTCATTCATATCCAGATATTCTGATAATTCCTTTGTCCGTCTAGAGATATCTGTGTCCCTCATATGACTGAGTTCGCCGTAGAATTTAAGCAGTTCCTTTGGTGTAAGGTTTCCCGATAGTTTCATATCGCTTGTAAGGAAGCCGATTCTCTTACGAACTTCTGTGGGTTGAACTACGCAGTCGAATCCCATTACGCTTGTCTTTCCTCTGTCTGGCTTGAGAAGAGTTGAGATAATTCTGAGGGTTGTAGTCTTTCCGGCACCATTTGGCCCTAGAAGGCCATAAATGCTCTTTGGCTCGGCGGAAAAGCTCAACGAATCGACTGCTACGACCTTTTTTCTTCGACTTTCGAAAGTCTTTGTGATTTTCTCAACCTTGACCATTTTTTGCCTCCTAAAAACGTTTGTTCCAGGGTGTAGAATAGCATTCTGTTGTTAATGTGAAGTGAAGAAATAAGAATCGCAAAAAAATATTTCATTATAGCGTGGATATGGATTAATTATATTCACAACGGAATTCAATTATTTCAATCCTTGATAAATTATAGTATAATTTGTCATAAGAAACGTGCTTGGAAATCTTAGTGTCGACTCTTCGGAGAAGGCTTGCTTAGTGATGAACAAAATACCATTGCATTAGGAGGTTCTAGATGAAGGTAGAAGATTCAAGATATCTAAACGATAAACGGGACTTGATGAAAAAACTTTTGCGTTCTCTGGAACGTGACTTTCCTTACGTTTCAGTTCTCGGCACGGATGTCAGGGGTAAACAGTACCAGGTGATGACAACTGGGATTAGCGTGAACGATTCGAGATGGTCCGAAAGAGGGTTCGTGCTCAGGATTCATGATGGAAGAGGTTACTTTGAATTCTCGTTTAATCAAATGGGGAATCAATCAATTGAGGAAATTGTCAAGTATGTCAAGAGAAAGCTTTCTGCGTTCAGGAAAAGTATGAATGAGAAAAGTCTAGATGCTTCAGCAGTATCGATGCTCGAAGAAGAGGAATCAAAACTCTGTTTCAATGACGAAGTTGGAATTCTTCCGGGTTCTCTTTCGGCAGGAGAGATAATCGATAGACTTTCTTCTTTTAAGGATACGGCTCACGAACTCTCCAATGAAGTAATAACTGTAATGGCCCTCATGGAAAACGTGCAAGTGAGTAAGCTCTTCATTTCTTCCAGGAAGGAGCTCTCACAATCCTACATCTGGTCTCAAGGTTATTTGCACGTCGTTGCCAGAAGAAACAAGAAGACCAAGTATAGTATGAAAGGTTTTTCGGGACTGAAGGGTCTGGAGGTTCTAGACGAGATGGAAGCGTTCGTCGGAAAAGTCGTCGAGAATGCTCGACTTCTGCTCTCGGCCGAGAGAATAGATCCAGGTGAGTACGATGTAATTTGCTCGCCCGATGTTGCGGGACTGATTGCTCACGAAGCTTTCGGACACGGAGTCGAAATGGACATGTTTGTGAAGGGGAGGGCAAAGGCCGTCGAGTATCTGGGAAAGCAGGTTGCGTCTGAGTTAGTTACGATGCATGACGGAGCGGCCGGTGTAAGAGAGGTTTCATCTTACGCTTTTGATGATGAAGGCAGTCTGGCAAAGGACACGGTGATAATAGAAAAGGGAATTCTCAAGAGGGGAATTTCAGATTTGATTTCTGCATCTGTTCTTGGAACTGAGCCGACCGGCAACGGTAAGAGGGAATCGTTTGAGAGAAAAGCATATGCACGCATGACGAACACATATTTCTCTCCGGGAAAAGATGATCTAAAAGATATGATCGAATCAATAGATTATGGTTTTCTTCTTGAGGACTATTACAGTGGAATGGAGGATCCCAAAAACTGGGGGATTCAGTGTGTCATAGCCTACGGACGCGAGATCAATAAAGGCCAGTTTACAGGTCGCATAGTATCTCCAGTAATGATGACAGGATATGTACCTTCATTGCTGAAGTCGATTTCCATGGTATCTGGAGATTTCAAGCTCTCAGGAACGGGAGCCTGCGGTAAAGGTCACAAGGAGTTCGCTAAAGTCTCTGCGGGCGGACCATATATTAAGGCAAAAGCGAGGTTGGGATAATGATAGAGACGATTGTAAAGAACCTTGAAGCAAATTCAGTAGATGCATGGAGAATAAGGGAAGAGAACATTGAGAGTGAAGAGTATTTCTTTGTAGGGAACAAAGCAGATCTTGGAAGGGCGAAAAAGGTAAAGAAGTATGAAGTAACTGTCTACCGTGATTTTGAAGAGGGCGAAAAGAAATACAGGGGAAGCTCGACGGTTACTGTAAACCCGGGAACAACGGTTGAGGAAATCGTCCAGTCAATACAGGAGGCCTTTTTTGCTGCAGGTTTCGTTAAGAATCCCTGGTATCCAATGGCACCGGGATTTTCACGGAGATTCGAAACAGCCGAACATGACCTTCACGATCTTTCAAGAGATGCGATCGGAGCAATCTTTTACAATGAAAAACCGTCCAATTCATGGTTGAATTCTGTTGAGATTTTTGTGACGAGAAACGGGTACCACATTCTCAACTCTGAAGGTCTCGATGTGACTTTTTCAAAATATAGAACATACATCGAAAGCATTGTAAGTTCTTCTGGCAGAGAGGAAGTTGAGCTGTACGATCAGTTTCTCCTTGCGCTTCCCGATGTTGAACGTATAAGGGAAAGGATTTCCAGGCTACTTCTGATGGTCTGTGAAAGGGCTAATGCTGTTCCTACGCCAACTTTAGACAGGATACCGGTAGTACTTACGGGAGAGCCGGCGAAAGAGGTAATGAGATACTATTTGAAACAGGCAAATGCACGTCTTAAGTATGACAGGATATCCGAAGTTGAACCTGGAGACTCTGTTCAGTCAGGAGAATCGGGAGATAAGATAGCGCTTGAAGTCGTACCGGAACTTGAAGGTTCATACTTCAGCCTTCCTGTTGACAATGATGGTTTTCTCATTGAGAAGAGGACGGTTATCGAAAATGGGATCTTGAAGGATTACTGGGGTGACATCAAATATTCCCACTACCTGGGAATCGAACCAACAGGTGCTGTTCTGAACTTCTCGGTTGGTCGTGGCAGTCTCAGCATTGACGAGATGCGAAAAGTTGATCATCTGGAGGTTACTAATTTTTCGGCAGTTGACGTTGATGAAACAACGGGTGATTTCGGAGGAGAGATCAGATTAGGCTGGTATTTCGATGGTTCGGAGAGAATCGCGGTGTCGGGAGGTTCAGTAACCGGTAATCTAAGAGAACTTGATTCAATCTATCTGTCGAAAGAGACAGAACTGGACGGAGATTACTATGGACCGATCTCGATAGCAGTAGAGGGGTTGAAGATTTCGGGTGAGTAGTTTTTGCGAAGGTGCACATGATTATTGAGACAATAAGAATGAGGCATTCAACGAGGAAGTTCCTCAGTTACGACCTGTCTGCTGAGGAGAAGGAAAGGCTAATGAACTTCTTCAGGGAGCTTCCTACTCTTCATTCTTTGCACCTGAAATGGACCCTTAGAGATCTAAACAAAGGATCGGGTGTTATATTTGCACCGTGTCCCGAAAAGCCGAACTGCCTTGTGGAATACGGATTCCAGGGAGAGATCATTGTTCTGGAAGTGACCAAGATGGGATTAGGCAGTTGCTGGAATGCCGGGATTAGAGAGGAAGGCTCTCCTGCTGGGATTATCCTTGGTAAGGAAGATTCAGGGAAGGTAACTTTAAACGATGTCCTTACCGGAATGGGGAGAAGGAAGGAGTTGAAATCTCTTGTCGAGGGACCGTTGCCCAAAGATGAGAGGTTGCTTCAAATATTGGAATCATGCAGACTTGCCCCTTCTTCGATGAATAGGCAACCCTGGAGATTCAACGTTCAGAATGGCGATCTATACATCTGGACAAAAGGCAACGTGATTGGAGGGGGTCACTGGATAGATCTTGGGATTGTGCTTTCACATGCATACATCACTGCGCTTGAGTTCTTCTCGAAGGTTTCGATAGAAAAAGCTGCCAGAGACAAATACAGAGTGATCATGAGTTAGCGGCTAGTTGTTGCTTCGTTCTGAAACTTTGACTTCCTGCAGACATCGGATTGCGAAAAGAAAAGGTTCTTCTCGTTCATTCTCTAAGTAGTCTTAGAGAGTTCATAACAGCTACAAGAGTTACTCCGACATCTGCAAATACAGCCCCCCACATGTTCAAGAGACCCAGAGCGCCAAGGCAGATGAAAAGGATTTTTATTCCCAAAGAGATTACGATGTTTTGGATAGCTATGGTATTTGTCAGTCTTGAAAGCTCTATCGCTCTCGCGACTTTTGTGAGGGAGTCACTTGAGAGAACTACGTCTGCTGTCTCTATCGTTGCATCTGCTCCAGAATTTCCGATAGCGATCCCAACGTCAGCTCTAGCGATTACCGGGGCGTCGTTTATGCCATCGCCAACGAAAGCTGCATGTTTCCCTCTTCTCAAAGCCGATTCCACAATGTTCATTTTTTCCTCGGGGGTTGCTCCAAAAACGAAACCATCAAGCTCGAGGCTGGTGGACACAGAGGCCGCGGCATCGTAGTGGTCACCGGTAAGCATCACTATCTCCTTGATCCCAAGTTTTCTCAATCTAGCCAGGGCTTCTGACGAATCGTCCTTAAGAGCATCTGACAACTCAAACACTCCCTCAATGCTGCTATCTATTACCATAAACAGCTTGTTGGATCCATTGTCTCCCTTGTACTCGATTCCAAGATCCTCTAGGAGGCGATAGTTGCCGACACTGATTTCCTTGCCGTCGACTTCGGCTTTGACGCCCTTCCCAGCTATCTCTGAGTAGTTGGAAACGCTCTTGTAACTGGGAATCTCAGAGACCAACCTAACGAAACGATCTGCAATAGGATGAGTAGAATAGCTCTCAATAAGAGCTGCATATTCCAGCAACTCTCTTTCACTGTATTGGCCAACTTTTTCCATTCTAGTGATTTCTGGTTTTCCTTTAGTAAGTGTCCCCGTCTTGTCAAAAAAGATCGAGTCTACTTTTCCTAGAGACTCAAGATAGTTGCTTCCTTTGAAGAGTATTCCTTCTCTCGAAGCCTTTCCGATTCCTATGAAGTAGCTTAATGGCACGGATATTACCAGAGCGCATGGACATGAGATTACAAGGAGTATTAGCGCTCTGTGAAGCCACTCAGATATCGTACCTCCCAAAAGCAAAGGCGGGAAGATGGCGACAGATGCTGCAATCAATATTACAAACGGAGTATAGATTCTTGAGAATCTTGTGATGAAACGCTCCTTGCTCGACTTTCTCAGAGTTCCTTCTTCTACCAATTCAAGCATTCTGCTTGTATATGACTTCTCAAGAGTAGCTGAAGCTACAACTTCTATCACACCGGACTTATTGAGTGTTCCTGCGATAACAGCGTCTCCTTCACCGACCAAAACAGGATCGCTTTCTCCCGTAAGAAGCGATTTGTCGAGTGAAGTGCTTCCTGAGTCTATTACTCCATCGATAGGGATCCTGTCACCAACTCTCACAATGAATCTGTCGCCGGGCCTAATCTCTCTTGCAGGTACTGTCTTCAACACTCCATCTACCATTTGAACAACTTCATCAGCTCGAAAATCAATGAGTTCTTTCACCGATCTCCTAGACTTCCGCAAAGCCAGCGATTCCAGAAGCTCGCCAAGACTGTAGAAGATCATTACTGCCACTGCCTCTGGCAGTTCGTGAATCAGAAATGCACCCAGGGTCGCCACAGTCATCAGGAAATTCTCATCGAAAAAGTCTCCCCTCAGAAGGTTCTTCAGGGCCCTCAAGAAAGTATTGCCACCGGCGACGAGATAAGCGATCACAAACAGACCATATTCGAGAAACTCTCTGTCTCCGTGAAGAATTGTGGACAAAGCGATCGCAATTAGAAGCAGAGCTGTTGAAACAATCAGTCTTGTCAGTTCCACAACGGGAAAGTCTCTCACAATCTTGGAGTGTTCTAGCAGTGAGAGTTCTGGATCTTGTTCCTTTATTATCTCATTCAGCTCGTCCAGTGAGTGATTATTCTCACCATATATAACAACAGTTGCAGAAGAGAAATCAATCTTTGCATTAATCCCTGATCGTTCAAGCCGGTCTTCAATTTTGACTGCGCATTTAGGGCAATCTAGACCTTCAATTCTGTACTTCATCATCCGACTCAACCTCAACCAATTCGTCAAAGTGCTCTTTTGCGATCTTTATCAGATCAATAACGTGATGGTCGCCTAAAGAGTATAGGACTGATTTCCCTTCTCTTCTACTCGTTACGAGTCTGAATGACCTAAGTAGCTTGAGATGATGAGAGATTGTTGGTAATGTTAATCCAAGAATTTCTGCAAGATCACATGTGCATAAGTCGGCGTTTGAAAGGAGGAAGACGATCTTTGTTCTGGTCTCATCGGAAACAACCCTAAAAAGCTCCGAAAGACCTGAGACTTCTTCCGCAGACTTTCTGTATCTCTCTTTGTCGACGTGGATTTCTCGACTTGGGCAAAGGGTGCTCACCAAAAACCCCCTTAACGATTAGATGGTTATCTAATCGATTATACTTCTTTTGGCTGCACTGGTCAAGTTATTTGCCCAATACTCTCGCAGGCGTTGAAATAAGAAGCCCCTTACCACCAAAAGTGAAAACACCCTCAACGTAATAGACTGTCGGTTGTTCAAACGAGAATTCAATTGCCTGGTTATCTTCGATAACCTTGAAGTCAAACTCTGATCTTTTGAAGTCGCCTTCAGGAGAAGAAGATGTGAAGATTCTTAGTTCCTTCAGCTCTGAGTCCCCTCTCTCGACTGTCGGGATGAACTTTGTGGAACTCCCGGATCGTTCTTCTGAAATGCTCAATGAAGGGAGAATCTCTCCCGCATTGAGATTATGGATCATCGAACTGATTGCTTGGGTTACCGTAAAGACTTCGTATTCATGTCCTGCGTTCGCAGCGTAAACCATGGAAGAATAGCCTGATAGTTTGTCTTTGTACAACCTTGAAGCGTCTATTGGCCAGTAGGGATCGTTAGTTCCAATAACAATAAGTTTCGGGATATCGAGTTCAGAACGATAGGTGAAGGGATCTATGTACTCAAGCAAATCTCTCTTTGTCGGATCATCTAAATTATCTAGGATTCCACTTTCAACATATTCTCTTATTGAGGGACTAAAGCTTCCCCAGAACTCGAGCTGATGTTCCATTTTGCAGCGACATTCAGATTATCAAACGTGATGGGAACGATTCCTGTAACTCTCTTATCCATGGCAGCGGTGAGCCAGCAAGTCCATCCCCGTTTAGACCCGCCTGTCAAGATGAAGCCGTCTACAGTGTCTCCGTTATCCCTCGCATAGTTATCTAGGAGACTCATGGAAATGATGGTCGATTGAACCACAGGTAAGAGAGCGGGCCAACTGTAGTCACCGGTCTCAATGCATTAGGAGAATGAGTAACTCAATAACCAATCCTCCCTAAGGCCACCAAAGAGGGGTTGGTTTGGAATATCAAATAGGACTGCAACATATGTTCGGTTTTGAAGTGCCAGCAATCTAAATAGGGAGAGTTCTTCCTGAGAATACTTGAAATTCCCTGCGATGAATACTACCGCAACATTAGATTTCACGCTGGGCGGTCTAATAATCATTAGGTGGTTCTGCCACTGAATATCCTGTCATAAAACGGAATCGAATCGAATTGTTTCAATCTCTATCAGTCCTTGCGAGGGTGTATCTACAACATGTGAGTTTGCTTCTTGGAGGGTTGAAGGAAGAGCGTGTGTTTGGAGAAAAGCATTTATTGTGACTCCTGAAAGTGCAGTTGCAGCAATCAAAATTGACGAAATGACATAATCCTCATATCAATCACTCAATACCTTTTCCAGAATATTGGTAACTACTCTTAGCCTATCAATCACATCATCCGGTGCAACGATCCTTATCGCTTCATTTGAAGCAATAAACATTATCAGGTCCCCAAATCGGAAGAAGCGATAAGTTTGAAGCTTACTGTCAAGTTCAAAGGTAACCTCTTTGAATTCAGCCTCGCGGGGAACCACTCTGTTCCACAGCATTGGCTCCTCAACGTAGTGTATGCTGGAGACTCTTGCTGTCTCAACTGTGTCGGTCCTTATGATACATAGATGTCCATCTTCGTGTATTCCGTAGAATACCTCGTGCCTCTGGTCAAAGCAAGCAGGATGGAATAAGAATTCACTTCCCCCTCTAAGAACTAGCCTCACCGCTTTCTTCCGCTCGACTGCTTTCAGTAAAGTGAAGCTCACCCGATCCTCAGCTATCATCTGTGATTTCATGCTGTCTTCGAAGAGAGAAGGAAGGCGGTAAGACTCAGAGTAGAAGTATTTCCCTCTTTTTCTAGAGTACTTGAGTGGTGCTCCCAGGTTTATTCTCAAGTATCTGAAGTCCCTTAATGCCTGCCGGCTTGAGATTCCGAACTTCTGAGTATACTCTTTCATGGAGGCTTTGTCGTTGGTTGACAGGCGGTTGTGAAGCCAGATAATTCTCATTTCTCTAGACATGTCTGCCACCTCCGGTAGCTCGGATGAAGCCTGCCATCTTCGCAGAACCGTATTTGAAGATGATAGAATTGCATTAGTATTATACAGAATTGAATAGACTAAATCCAGAAGAGAGCAATGGAGAGCGTATGATTAGAGGGATCATTTTCGATCTGTTCGGCACTATTGTAAGTAATAGAAGGCTTTTCAGACCAATTTGCTCGAAAATGGCAGAAGACGTTGAAGTTCAATCGGAAGAGATAGAAAGAGACTTTGTCAGTCTATACAGAAGGTACTTCAATGACTGTCATAAGATGCCGTTTCAACCTGAGAGATACTACTACTATCTCCTTATAGCGGATCTCATCGACAAGTACAAGTTGCCGGGAGATATGGAATCATACTGTAATTACATGTATGATTCTTTTTCAGAACTGCCGGTTTATCCCGATTCAAGGGTCTTGAAGAGGATCTGCAAGGACTATAAAGTTGCAATTCTGACGAATGCCGATGACGTCTTTGTCAGAAAAGTGGTTGAGAGAAATAGAATCCCTCATCATGTGCTATTGACTTCCGAAACGGCAAGATCATATAAGCCTTCAGAAGTGATTTTCAACGAGGTTCTTCTAATGTTGAAACTTGCCCGGAACGAGGTTTTGTTCGTTGGCGACAGCATACAGGTCGACATGCTTGGAGCCGCCGGAGCTGGAATTAAGGGTATACTTATTGATCGCTCAAAGTCTTATTTTGATTACGCACCCAGAATCGAAAGTTTGGAGGATTTGCCTAGTTTGCTAAGGCAGTATTGAGAGCAGATTCGAATTCTGTCAGGACTCTGTCGATATCATCGCGCGAGACATTCAGATTCGTCACAAAGCGCCACTCTCCACCTTCTGGGGGATTTATCTTAATACCTTTATCCAGCAGTGTTGCTACTATAGGTTGTGAACTGACTTTCTTCGTGATTCTGAAGAAGACCATGTTTATATCCAGCCTTTCATTGAAGACATCCACATTTGGGATCTTCGAAAGGCCTTCGGCGAGATACTTCGCATTACAATGGTCGATTGAAAGACGATCTGTCATCCCTTCTAGAGCATATATTCCTGCTGCCGCGATGATTCCGACCTGGCGCATCGCTCCTCCCATAATCTTTCTTCCCTTTCTTGCTTTGGCAATGAACTCCTTGGTCCCGGCTAGCATTGAACCAATCGGCGCCCCAAGTCCTTTCGATAGGCAGAACATTACCGAATCGGAATTTGCGGCGATTTCTGCCGGGCTAACCCCTGAGGCGATTGCAGCGTTGAAAATCCTCGCTCCGTCTAGATGGAGGGGGACATTTCTCGCTCTTGCCAATTCGTAGACTTCACTCATATACTTTAGAGGGAGTGTTATACCGCTTGAGTGCGCGTTTTCAAGGCAAATGAGGCCGGTTCTAGGATAATGAAGGTCTTCTGATCTGATCGCTTTCCTTATTCTCTCCACAGAGGGCATCCCATCGTCACAATCAAGGGTTCTCATTTGAACGCCCGCTATGACCGCAGAAGCACCTGCTTCGTGAACTATTATATGATTTGAGGCCGGGATTATTACTTCATCACCCCTGAGCGTGTGAGTAAGAATTGAGAGCTGATTTCCAAAAGTTCCGGAGGGTACAAAGAGAGAGGCCTCCTTTTTGAGAATACTTGCTGCTATCTCTTCAAGCTTGTTTACTGTCGGGTCGTCTCCGTAAACATCGTCTCCTACTTCGGCGTTGGCCATCATCCGGCGCATTTCCTCTCCTGGAACTGTAACTGTATCACTTCTAATATCGATCAGCTTCACGACAGCACCTCCAAAGGTTTGTTATGAAAACAATTATAAACCAAAATCACGATATTGAAAAAAAGCCGGATCTGATGATCCGGACTATATGGGGTTCCTATCTAAGGGGGATAGGGGGGTTATAAACTATAATTATTCTAATTTGTTTTTGTTAATATCACTTTGTGTTAATGGGGCAACATTATGCAGGATGAATTACTTATTGCTTAATACCTGATCGAGATATTAACCTAGCGCTGTCTGAAATCAATGGCTGTAGCTACACTATATAGGTGCTTATAGAAATGACACTGCAAAATGCAGTAGATAGATGTTACGCTAGAAGAAAGATATTCTCGAGAAAAAGAAAAATCGCGGTTCCGGCAAAGCCTTCATATCTTGCCTGCTCTTCACTGTTCTCGAAATGTTCTCTGTGTACCTTATCTAGCCTTCTTCTTGCGCCGGGTAGGGTTCTTAGAAACCTATCAAGTGTCTCGCAAGGGTAGCGATCGGATTCTCCACAATTTGAAATAGCCCTTTTTTCACAACAGATCTTGAAGGGCAACCTTCGCACAGTCTGAAATGCACATCACCGTGGCAACCGCTGCAGTTGATATCCATGAAGTTGAGGTCGAATCCGAAATCTTTTGACCATCTACTTGCCGTTTCCCTTCTCATTGAATCATCGTTGGCTAGAGTGGCTCTGTATGTGTCGCACTTAGTGCAGTCGATCCCGCAGAATGCTATCATATTCATACCACCACCTGAACCTGCGACAATCAATAGCGTCTACTCATGAGTAGAGCATAGCATTATGAGAGAAAAAGACAAATCTATGGAGGTAGAACTTGAAACCAATAGTAACCGAAGAGGTTTACAAAGTGAGATACTACGAGCTGAAGAACGATTGGAAGGCCTCAATTTCTGCTATTATGGATTATTTTAACGACATAGTCACTCTTCAGACAGTTGAGATCGGTCACGGCGTGGAGGTTATGAGTAAGGGCGAATATGCCTGGCTTCTGCTTCGTTGGGATATTGCAGTTAGCAGGTATCCAGATTTCATGGAGAGCGTGGTTGTCAGGACTACCCCGCATTCAATGGACAGGTTCTATGCTTATAGGCGTTTCGAGATATTCGACAATTCAGGGCTACGTATTGTTGAGGCAAATTCGCAGTGGATCTTGATCGATCAGAATCGACGAAGACCTGTTCGAATTGGAGAAGAGCTCTACAGAAGATATGGTATTGACGAGGGTTTTCACCGACCACTTTCTTTCCCTAAGATCTCTGTGTTTGAGTCAAAGGGAGAAATGACTACTCTGAGAGTTCGAAAGTCAGATCTAGACACTAATGGTCATTCGAATAACGTATCGTATGTCAAATGGCTTATGGAAGCGATTCCGGAAGAATTTGATGGCAAGACACTTCGAAGACTTACTATTGAGTACCGGCATGAATCTAGAAAAGAGGATGAGGTTCTTGTGGACGGGGTATTTCAAAATAAAAGTAGTTTCGTTGAGGGCCTTCATAGAATCAGCAAGCGTGAAAAGCTTCTGACGCTAGCCAGAACAGAGTGGATATGAAGGACGGTGTGTGCCGTCCTTCTTAAACAAGAGTATCTGGATCTACGTAGTCTTCCAGCCAATAGGCATCAGGATTTCTATCGAAAGCCATAAAGAGATCGTATCTTCTGGGATCTGCGGCTCTATGGTACTTCATATATATTTTGTTTTCATCAAGACCTACATATTCAATCTTTCCCGTTGCATGAGACATAACAAATCGAGCTCTCTTGGCAAGGCCCGAGACACCGTCTATCGACTTCTTGAAGATTTCGTAACCTCTTTCGGCAGGGACTGCGTAGGTGTGATTGCCTTTTGTAGGTCTGCACTGGAATACATAATAAGGGGGAATCCCAATGAACGAGAGCTTCTTGAATAGATCTGTCATGACCTCAACGCTGTCGTTCACTCCTCTTATCATAGGTGTTTGGTTGCATATTACCGCTCCGGCATCCCTCAAAATGTTTAGGCCCTTTACCGCTTGATCTGTCAGTTCTCTCGGGTGGTTAAAGTGGGCCATTATATAGATTCTCTTCTGTGGAGTACTGTACTTACTGATCATTTCTGGCAGATCGGGATCGTTTATTATCCTATAAGGATTGAATGCAACCATTTTACTCCCGAACCTTATTATGCCCACGTGATCTATTTCTCTTAGCTGTCTCACAATGTCACCGAGTTTTTCTGTGGATAGTATTAGTGAGTCTCCTCCTGTGAGAAGAACATTTGTAATCTCTCTGTGTTTCCTAATATACTCTATTCCTGGCCTGACGTCATTCACTACCTCTTTGTTGTCTGTCGAAAAGAGTCTCTTTCTAAAGCAGAACCTGCAAAAGCTTCCACAGACCTTCGAAACAAGGAGCAAAGCAGTATCTGTGTACTTGTGTTCCGTTCCAGGGGCTACAGCATACTTGTGCTCCTGAGAAGCATCCAAATCCCCCCACTCGTCGAGTTCTTCAAGATCGGGAACGATTATCCTCTTTATTGGGTCGTGAGGATTATTCCAGTCAATAAGTCCCAGATAATAGTCGTTGGCCCTAAAGGGATAGACTTCCGTAACCCTTCTTATTTCTCTTATCCGTTCTTCACAAAGGCCCTCGATTTTGTCAACACTTGTGAGGTATTTAGGACTATGCAAATTCACCACTCCTTACATTTGGATTTAGTTACACTAGAACACTTCTCTTCTGAATCGAGAAGGATCACAAAAAACCAGATTCCCGGACAACTGGACTACTCAACGTTAACCATGAAGCTACACTTATCCTAGAGGAACACGAAGAATCAATGATATTAATCATACGAGTAAGCCAGCTTCGCACTCAAGAAACATGAGTCTGTGCACAAATAACGATAAATTATAACACATGAACTACTCTGCCTCGCTTAGATCGACGCATGATCTTGTTATGGATCTTCAAATGAGCTTTACAAGACCATACACCTAGGGGGTATAGAGAGAAGTGAAAAGCCCCTCCGGAAAGAGGGGCTAGTATTGGTGAAATATCGGGAGTTCTATTCGGTCACTAGAATGATATTTCCCATGTAATCGCCTGCAGGAGAGTATATCTTTCTGTTGAGTTGAGAATCAACATCATCAAATACCGCAGTACCGATTAAAGTATCTCCCGATTCGTTGACCGCGAAGAAGTGAATCTCATTGAAGTCGAAGATCCAGTCTGTTTGAATTACTGACTGTCTTTCCCGAGACAGAATCTCGTGCTGACCAGCAACGATTCTTACCAAATCACTATCAACTGAGCGAAGTGCATATGAGATTATCGTTACCTTTTCTGAGGTTTCAACCATAACTGTGAATCGATTCTCTGTTTTCATTCCCTTTTCGTCCATGACTTCCAGGAGGACCTCATTCTTTCCGATATCTTTTCTGGTGGGAATGAATGAATACCTCCCTTCAACTACTTCGCCAGGTCCCGACAAAAGTCTGAATTCAAGATTATCGCCATCTGGATCGCTCGCGAACTCTCTAAGGTATAAAGAATACTCGCTTCCTACCTCCGCGATGCCGTCTGGTATGAATAGATCTGCTGGTCTGTTCTTGTCTCTCACGTCTATTCTAATAAGAAGGCTATCCGACAAACCGAGGCTGTCGTATGCAGTGACAGTGGCGAGTTTCTGCCCCTGGTCGTTGTAGCCGGGAGAGAATACATAACTGGACTCCTCTATTCTTCCATAACCTTCCATCTCAAACTCAAGATCATCTCCATCGGGATCGAAAAAGAGACTGCTCAGGTCCAGGTTAAGGGTGAATGTCTCCATAATCGTTGTATTCAGCGAAGGGATGACCTTGACAGGGGCTCTGTTCACGTTCTCAACGTCCACGGTAAATGTGCCGATGCTTTCGAGTCCCTTGCTGTCTCTGGCAAGCAATTTGACTTCATGAGTGCCTTCTGAGTCGAAATCGGGAGAGTAAAGATAGTGACCATCTTCGATCGCGCCGGGTCCTTCAACGATTTCGAAATCCAAATCATCTCCATCGGGGTCGAAAACGAAAGCCCTGAGATATATCCTTAAGGTCTCACCCTCTTTAACTCCCCAATCTGGTATAGATACTGTTGGCGGTCTGTTGACGTCTATAACAGCTATGTTTATGGGTAGCGAAAGGCTACCTCCCTTACCGTCTGAAGCGGTTATGATTACGCTCTTCTGTCCGGCTTCGCTGTGGTTGGGGGAGTACGAGTAATAACCGTCATCGATCATTCCGGGTCCGCTCACGGTGAAAGTCAATTCATCACCATCCGGATCGGAAAACAAAGGATTAAGATCGATCCTGAGAGAGAAGCCTTCTCTTATTGAAGTGTTTATCTCCTTTATTGCAGATTCGGGATCTCTGTTCTTGTCTCTCACGTCTATTCTAATAAGAAGGCTATCCGACAAACCGAGGCTGTCGTATGCAGTGACAGTGGCGAGTTTCTGCCCCTGGTCGTTGTAGCCGGGAGAGAATACATAACTGGACTCCTCTATTCTTCCATAACCTTCCATCTCAAACTCAAGATCATCTCCATCGGGATCGAAAAAGAGACTGCTCAGGTCCAGGTTAAGGGTGAATGTCTCCATAATCGTTGTATTCAGCGAAGGGATGACCTTGACAGGGGCTCTGTTCACGTTCTCAACGTCCACGGTAAATGTGCCGATGCTTTCGAGTCCCTTGCTGTCTCTGGCAAGCAATTTGACTTCATGAGTGCCTTCTGAGTCGAAATCGGGAGAGTAAAGATAGTGACCATCTTCGATCGCGCCGGGTCCTTCAACGATTTCGAAATCCAAATCATCTCCATCGGGGTCGAAAACGAAAGCCCTGAGATATATCCTTAAGGTCTCACCCTCTTTAACTCCCCAATCTGGTATAGATACTGTTGGCGGTCTGTTGACTTCGTTCACTCTTATTCTAAAAGCTGCAGTACTTGTTCCACCCTTCTCGTCTTCCAGGAATACTGTAACAGATTCCTCGCCAGCTTCGCCGAAACGAGGAGTGTACTTGTACTTGCCATCGACAATTTCTCCCGGTCCTTCGATAGCAAAGCTTACCTCGTCTCCATCGGGATCGATAACCCTTTCGACGAAGTCAATTTCCACTGTATCGCCCTCGTTCAAGACGATGTCACTTAAGAGAAGCTTTGGGGGACGGTTAAAGTCTTTGACTTCGACCTCGAAGCTTGAAAAGGCTTCGTTCCCGTAACTGTCTTCTACCCTGATAATCACGCTCTTCGTTCCAGCATCTGCAAAAGAAGGCTCATATACGAATAAACCATCTTCAAGTAGTCCAGGACCTTGTTCTATACTGAAGAAGATTTCATCTCCATCTACGTCGACGACAGCAGAGGCAATATCCACCGATATACGTTCTCCCTCGTTGACTACTTGATTCTTGATTTGCATTACTACTGGTGGAGCATTGACATCAATGATTTCGAGTGGAATGTCGCGAGCTGTCTCATTACCGTGAGTATCTCTGGCAATTACTCTCAAGACGCCATTACCGGCATCGTTGTAGCCTGGGGAATAGGTGTAGATACTTCCTTCCAGCTCGCCCGGCCCCTCAACCGAGAATTCCAGGTTGTCTCCATCTGGATCAACGGCAATTGAATTCAGGTCTATAGAAAGCGTCTCTCCTTCATTCACTACAACAGGAGATGTATCGATTTCGGGAGGTCGATTCACCCTTATCACATTAACAAGCATTTCATCTTCAGAGCTCTTTCCTTGTTCATCCGTTGCGCGAATCCTGACAGCGATCTCCCCAGCGTACGAAAACCCTGGTTCAAAAGTGTAAGAAAAGCCAGACAAAACACCGGGCCCATCTATCAGTTCAAGAGCAACCTCGTCAACTTTTTCATCACTGACAAATTGCTTCAGATTCACAGAGAGCTTTTCACCCTGGTTGACCACCTGCACAGGTAATTCTATCTGCGGCTCCTTGTTTAGGACTCCGGGAAGCGTAATAATAAGTATTATTGCAGCCACACCAGCAACAACTAGAACGTAGACCATCCATCTCTTCATAAACATCCCCCTTTCTATCTAATCGAAACCTGAGTTCGTTGTATTGATTGACCTAAATGTTTTCATTTCGTGGACGTCAGCTTCTGTAAGCTCAACCTTTTCTTTCACTTCTGATCGTTTCAGATGAAGGTTGTGCGTCAGGCACCTGATCTTGCTCAAAAAGAACAACTACCTCATCGAATCCCATTCCAAGAAAGAGCCCATGAAAGAAGTTTCTCGCGCTTTCTTTTGAAGTCTCTTCAACCCCCATCTCATATGCACTCTGAAGTGCCTGTTTCTCAATCTCCTTACTGTATGACTGAAATGTCTTAAGCATATCCCTGTTACCAAAGATTCTTACGAGTACTCCGCTTTGATTGATTACTTTGATGTCTGGAATCTTACTCTGAGGTATCGTCACTTCGAGTTTGGGAGCAGGAAGGGTGAGTTTTATTCTTCTTGCTTCACCTTCATGGACCTCTATGGAATCTTCCCTTAATCTCCTCAGATCGAGATAACCACGTACCTGGAATGGAACGATGAAGATGAATCGTTGGACCGTTCCTGGAACGAGACTTCCTCTCTCGGGTTCGAAAATCAGCAAGGTAGTCATCTTGGCAGTGCTCAACTCAGAGATTCTCTCTACCTTATGGATTATCGATTCCGATTTGAAACTCGTCTTCTTTCTCGACTGGAAGAAAAGGAGAACGAGTATAGCTATTATTGCGAAAAGTACTATATTCAGAACGAACAACTAGTCACCTCCAAAGTTTGGCTATTTCAGAAGCTATTCATGTAATTTGCCATTAGACTACCCATAGCAGCCATGGAAACTATTGTTATAACTATGAATACAAGGGCTAGGATTATTAGTATTCCCTGAATTCTGAAGTAATGTCTAAGGCTGTCAAGCGCAATTTCCAAGTTGATTGACGCCTTTGATTGGACAAACGAGTCTAATTCCTTCTTCGAACTCCTAAGTTTCAGCCCCATAATCAAAGCAACTACTGCGCTTATAGCACCGAAAATCGAGAAGGGGTTTGCCACCATACCTACGATAGACCCAATAATCCCAAGAACGGCACCTACTATAGTCCATATACCGACAAATCCAGCCCAATAGCTGAGACCGCTCAAAGTTTGATAAGTGATACCTTCTATGCCGGATACCCCATCCGTTCTCTCCAACATATGCAACACCTCCTCTTCTTATCTCACTCCAAGTTTATCAGAGAAGAAAGAAAATCCATTCAACAACTGAGTTGTGTGTAACGGGTTCACTCCAATACTCTTTCTGTCGATGATAAAAAGTCGCCAAACGTTGATCCTATTCATATGTAGAAATCGAAGTCCAGATACTGTTGATGAGATCAGGGATTTGCCGAGTGCATGAAAGAAGCGGTGGACGGGCAACCAGAGGCTTACCATACGCAGTTTGACTGGCCGTTCTGGCTGCAAAACAAACCTTGCTCCGGCCCTTATCGTCCTGCTTTTTGACATCAAACCACGCTCTCGTGTTCTCAAAAGCTTTTTGCTAACCGATTGTCGTTTCCCCCTTCACATGATCTGTTTCAAAGAATACAATGATATAATTAAAACAATCTATATCGGCATTGAGAAGGAGGTTCGACAAGTTATGGAATATCGCAAAGTTGGAAGAAGTGGTCTTCTTATTAGTGAGCTGAGTCTCGGATCATGGCTTACTTTTGGAGCGCAACTAGATATCGATAACGCAAGAGAAACCATGAGAGAGGCATATAAAGCGGGAATTAACTTCTTTGATACCGCTGAGGCATACGCCAGCGGTATGGCCGAATCAATGATGGGCGAGATCCTGAAGGAGTTCAAAAGAGAGGAAGTTGTCGTTTCCACGAAGATCTTCTGGGGAGGAAGCAAACCAAATCAGAAGGGACTCTCAAGAAAGCACCTTCTTGAGGGGACCTGGAATTCTCTCAAACGACTCCAGCTTAATTATGTTGATATACTATATGCTCACAGACCGGATCCCGAGACTCCGATGGAGGAAGTAGTCCTTGGAATGGATTACATTGTCAGAAACGGTCTTGCCTTCTACTGGGGGACATCTGAATGGAGTTCTAAAGAGCTGGAAGAAGCCCACAAAGCTGCCGAGAAGTTGAATGCCATTCCTCCTGTTGTTGAGCAGCCGCAGTACAACATGTTTGTGAGAGAAAGGGTTGAATCGGAGTATCAGTCTATCTACAAACAGTACGGTCTTGGTCTTACTGTTTGGAGCCCTCTTGCCAGTGGTCTTCTTACGGGGAAGTACAACAGTGGTATTCCGGAAAACAGTAGGTTAGCCAAGTTCCCCGGTTTGAAAAAGCACCTTGAAGAGAACAGAATATTCTCTGAAGAAAATCTAAGAAAGGTTGCCAAACTGGCAGATGTCGCAGAGAAGCTCGGGACGGGACTCGCTCAGCTGGCACTTGCCTGGATCCTCAAGAATGAAAACGTTAGTTCAATTATCCTTGGAGTTAGTAGGGTTGAACAGCTTAGAGAAAACCTCAAAGCCCTAGATTTGAAGGAAAGATTGACCGACGATGTTGTGAAAGAAGTAATGGCGATAATCGATTAAGATTCTAGTCTCAATAAATGGAAAATGAGAAGGGAGGCGTTATAAATACTGAAGAAAGCATTCTTGTTACTCTCTTGATCTTTCGTGATCATGTTCGCGAGTTCATGCTTGTACTTGTTTCCAGTATCTATTCCGATCGTTGAAGGGATAAAAGAAGCCATTGATTTTGAACTTCGCGGGAGTTCCGTTGCGTTTTCGAGCTTTGCCTTCGGAACCGAGACAGTTCCTTAGTTGGACGAGATCATTTGCGTATTCACCCCCCAGGGGAATTGGACAAGTAAGTTAGGAATAGTAGACTAAGAAGGGGTGAATATGGATGAAGCATCCGAGAGGCAAGAGTTATGATCCTGAGTTCAAACTTAGATTAGCTAAGGAGTTTGCAGAGACAGACAAGACACTTGAAGAGATTGCACAAGAGAATGGAATAAGCTCCAAGGGTTTGCGAGGCCAGAAAGCAGACGCAGTTGGATCTTCCTGACAATTTCGCAGTTGTTGGTCTTGAAGTCATGGCGCGAGTTGAATGGGCTCTCCAAAACCCTCACCCACAAGACTCAATAAACATCGACTTTTACGTGTTCAGAGAGCCAAGAAAACAAAGATCTGCCGAGGTTTTTAGACAACCCGTCTGTCATAGCAGATCACAGGCTATTTAATGTGATTAATCCGGGAGAAAACTATTTCGAAATTGAATCGAGAGATTCCAAGGCTCTGGAAATACTTCTCGAGATTATCACTGGTGGGATGGCATAAGATATCCATTGGGTGGCAATCTACAAATATGCCGCCACTTCAACTTCAACAGCAACCATCCATCTCAGCGGAACAGTTTGGGTCAAGAGAGTTGTGGAGCGAAATTGATAATGCAAGAAGGGCCCGCAAAGGGCCTTCTTGCATACTAGAGGATTTTTTCGCTAATCGATTTTCCCTGGAGGAAAAGCAGCAAATAATCTCTTCCACCTGCTTTGGAATCTGTACCAGACATATTGAATCCACCGAACGGTTGAACGCCTACAAGTGCTCCAGTACACTTCCTGTTAAAGTATAGATTTCCAACGTGAATCTCTGCCTTAGCTCTCTCGATTCTCTTCCTATCCTTGCTGTAAAGCGCCCCGGTTAGTCCGTACTCCGTACCGTTGGCAATCTCGATTGCGTGATCAAAATCGTGTGCTCTGATAATCGCTGTTACCGGTCCGAAGATCTCTTCTTGTGCAATCACTGCATCAGGCGACACGTCGGCAAACACTGTAGGCTCTATGAAATATCCTTCTCTTTGGAGAGAGTTACCTCCGGTTATCAATTTGCCTTCTCTCTTCCCAACATCAATGTAGCTCAGAATCTTGGCCACTGCGCCTTCGTTGATGACGGGGCCGATGTAGTTGCTAGGATCAGTTGTATCTCCGACGGTTAGAGCCTCGGTTTTCTCCTTCACTAATCGAACTATCTCGTCATAGACATCCTCGACCACGATAATCCTTGATCCGGCGGAACATTTCTGCCCTTGAAAGCCAAACGCACTAGCTACAGCTCCAGATGAAGCTGCACAAATATCGGCCGTTTCATCAATGACCACACAGTCTTTGCCTCCCATTTCCAGAACCACTCTCTTCACCCATATCTGCCCATTGTTATGCTTTGCCGCCAGTTCGTTAATTCTCAATCCAACTTCTTTCGAACCCGTGAACGAGATGAACCTTGTAAGCGGATGCTCTACCAGATAATCGCCGATTTCACTTCCCGAACCTGGCACAAAGTTGACTACCCCATCTGGAAGTCCCGCTTCCTTAAGTATTTCAACAAATTTAGCAGCTATCACCGGTGAGTCCGATGCGGGTTTCAGTAGTACACAGTTTCCCGAAACTGCGGCCGCTGTTGTCATGCCAGCCATAATCGCCGCAGGGAAATTCCAGGGAGGAATGATTGCCCCAACTCCTAACGGGATATATATCAGTTCATTTAGTTCGCCTGGAATCTGAACAAGTGGCTGAGGACTCGCGTATCTGAGGGCTTCTCTAGAGTAGAATTCAAGAAAGTCTATCGCTTCTGCAAGATCGGCGTCTGCTTCTATCCAGCTCTTACCAACTTCGAGAATCATAGTTGCATCAAGTTCGAACCGTCTTTCCCTCATAATGCGTGCAGCTCTTAGGAAAGGCTTGACCCTTTCTGAAGCCGGCAGCCTGCTCCATGTTTTGAATGCTTGATAAGCGGTTTCCATTGCCTTGTCCACAAAGTCCTTGTTGGCTTTTGAAACCCTCCCGACGACTTCATTTGGATTTGCTGGATTTGTTGAGATGATTTTCTTGTCGGTCGAATAGTATTTGCCTCCGATGAACAGATCATAATCCTTACCTTGAGATCGGATCTTCTCAAAAGCATGATTCATTAAGGATCTTACGTCGGGATCGTCGGGATTGATATAAGGCTCGTTTGCAAAAGGCGGGATTATCTGGAAATCTGTCGCTTCAAACATCTTCGTAACCTCCTATACTACGTTTTTTTCTATTGTAAAGCCTTCCTGGAATCTATTTAGGCTCAGGTTTGAAATGTCAACGCTTCTCGGTTCTCCATGTACTATCCATTCGGCGACAGCCTCTCCAACAGCCGGTGCTAACATGAATCCGTGACCGGAGAACCCAATTGCATAGTAGAAGTTATCAATATCGACGGCGCGATCGATGATGGGTTGAGCATCGGGAGACATGTTATAGAGACCTGCCCAGTGTCTCAATACTCTAACGTCGCGTAGGAATGGAAAGAATTTAGGCATCTTCTCGGTCATTTCTCTTAGGAACTTCCAAGTTGGGGTAACATTATGTCCAGGGAGTTCGTCCTTGTCACCCTGCCCCATGATGAAGTTTCCCGCCTTTGTCTGTCTTATGTAGAAGTTATTCTCGAAACTTATGACCAGCGGATCCATAATATGCTCTAGAGGCTCCGTTACGAAGATCTGGTGTCTATAGGACTCAGTAGGAAGCTCAACTCCAGCCATCGCCCCCACCTCATGGGAGTATCCGCCGGCAGCGTTAACGACAACTTCTGTTTCGATCTTACCTTTGCTTGTTTGCACAGCCACAATTCTTCCATCTTCGGTAATGATATTTTCTGCAGATGTATGAGTTAAGATCTCAACCCCCATTCTCTCAGCGGCCCTAGCATATGCAAACGTTGTCAGGTGAGGATTTGCGTGACCATCACTTGAACAGTAAGCGGCGGCTCTAACACCTGACATGTCGATAAACGAGAACTTCGAAGATGCTTCGTTTTTTGACAGGAGCTCAACATCAAGATTCTCTTCCTGTTGCATCTTGGTGTTTCTTTCGAAAAGCAAAACCTCTTCTTCTGTGTAGGCCAGAAGAAGATAACCTCCCTGAAAGTATTCGATATCGAACCCCACTTCGCTTTCGAATCTCTTAAAATGCTCAACACTCCGCATTGCCAGTCTCACATTCATTCTCTCAGACCATTGCTGTCTTATGCCTCCGCCACACCGACCAGTAGAACCTGAAGAAAGATAGTCTTTTTCAAGAACAACAACATCGCTCACACCATTTTTTGCAAGATAGAAGGCAACTGCAGTTCCGATTACACCTCCGCCGATAACAACAACTTTGTACCTACTCTTCACTATCATCAACCCCAGTTTCAGCTATTGCTTTGAAGCTTACAGGCATAGAAGGTGGTCTGAATATCCCTGGAGCAAGCTCTTCAACAGGCACTCCCGTCTCCCTTGACAGAATCATCAAAGTATTTAGTCTGCACGTCCTACCTCCGCAGGGTCCCATACTTATTCTCAAGTACCTGCGCAGTTCTTCGAAATCCTTATACCCATCTTTTATCGCTTTTCTTATCTGATCTACTGTGACTTCTTCACAACGGCATACAATGGTTTCTGCCTCTTGTGAAGGCACGAAAATGTTTCTAACTCCTTGTGCAACTTCCGAAGGAACAATGATGTAGACAAGATTTGTTTTGTTTGGAGACCTTGCTACTCTTTCCACCTCTGCCGTACATATCACTTCCCCATTCCTTCCCAATGCACTTACATACTGACCCTTTACGGGCAGGGGAAGAAACTCGTAGGGGATACCGATCGATGAGGTTCCGTCTTTGTTCTCTCTGAACATAAAAATCGCAAGACCTGGGCACTTAGTGGCGCAAATGCTACAACCAGTACACCTGGAATAGTCTATTGTGGGAATAGAGTTGATGTTCTCTCCAACTCTTATCGCTCCAACCGGACAACTCGTTTCGCAAGGATTACAGGGGATCGGCTCAAAGCACTCGATTATGGGTCGCAACTTTCCTTTGTAGCTATCGAAGTCACATTCAATTCTTTCACTGAAAGAAGCCTCCTCAACTTTCCCTCCGAGTTTTCTTATACCGGACCTCGTCTTTGATGAAGAAGGACCACTGCGGAACTTCCTTAATGTTTCCTTCAAGTAGTTCAGCCGTTCCTGATCACATCTGCCAGTTAAGTCTTCAACGATTGTAAGTCCAGCAATTCTTCCTTCTATCATTGCCGTTGTTGCCTCTTCTATTCCCGAAACATCACCAGCCACGAACAGGTCGGGTATTGAGGTTCTCATGTCATCATTTCTCAGAGGGACATAACCTCCTAACTCCTGTATGTATTCAATCACGCAACCAGCTTGGGCAGCTAGTTCTATCGATGGGGATAATCCCACTGCGATGCATATGGTATCGACCACGAACTCTCTTTCTGTTCCCGGAATCGGTCTCCATCTCTCGTCAAGCTCAGAAACCACAGCTCCTTTGACTGAATCCTTTCCGATGGCTCTTGAGATTGTGTGCCTTAGATTTACTGGGATACCCAGTCGTTTCACTTTGTCGGCATGCACCTGATAGCCCCCGATTTTGTCAGAAGCCTCGATTATTGCTTTTACCTCTGCACCGGCCTGCATAAGCTGGTAAGAGACAATAAGGCCGATATTTCCCGACCCGATCATCAGAACATTCGTGCCGGGAAGAATACCGAACTGGTTCATGAGAGTCTGGACGGCACCGGCTCCGTATACACCTGGTAGATCATTGTTCTCGAACTGCAGGAATTTCTCTGATGCGCCCGATGCTAGAAGTATCTTCTTAGGCATTAACACTTCAGTCGTGTCCCTTTTCATATCTACTACTGGGACACCGTCGGGATAGATTGCGATGACAGAGTGCTCCGTCAGTATTCTGGCATTCTCGAATGAGTTCAGCTCTTCGTTCAATCTATCGGCTATCTCATATCCCCTAACTGACGCAAAGAAACCCTCATTGCCAAAGAACTTGTGTGTCTGCTTGATGAGCTGTCCTCCAGTGGAAACCGCTTCATCTACCAGCAGTACCGACAGACCGCTTCTCGCTGCTTCTAATGCGCCAGACAATCCGGCCGGTCCACCGCCTACAACAAGAAGATCGAGATTATTCA
>Ga0334899_1000528_pt1 | contig 47250 bp, 51 predicted proteins | sample GraSluR3_MG_FD_207219 | JGI IMG/M metagenome (GOLD analysis project Ga0334899, IMG submission 207219) | Sludge microbial communities from methane-producing bioreactor in Wageningen University, Netherlands - Granular Sludge_8_08-R3 | ecosystem: Engineered > Bioreactor > Anaerobic > Unclassified ...
AAAGATCCACGCCCTCAGCCCTCAGCCACAGGGCTTCGGGGTCTTTTGGGTCCACTAGGAGCATCTGGTCGAGGTATCCTATGGCCTTCTGAAGTGATCGGTTAGCCTCCACTCCACGGCCCATGCTCGCCAAGGCCATTCCTCTGTAATGCCAGGCAGAGGCGTTCTGTGGGTTCATCTTCAGACCCTCGTCGTAGGCTTCTACGGCCTCTTGGTATGAGCCATTCTCGTACATCTCATGGCCCTTTTTGTACAAGTCCTCTGCAGTCATCTCCTGTGCCAAGGCGTAGCTGCAAAGCGCAGCCAACGCGATCAGAACAAGGGCGGACCTGGTGCCCGCTCCCGACTTCATCAGCCCGCCGAGGGCCGCCAATGATCCGGTTTTTCCTTTCACATCAACCCACTCCATTTTTATTATTCAAATATAGAGATAAAACTTGGCTGGAGTTCAACCTTCGTACCCCATCTCCCTGGCCCTGGCGAAGGCGGCTTCAGCCTCCGCTGTCCGGCCTAACGCCAGGAGGGCATCGCCCATCCACCAGTATCTCCAGCCACTGGATTGCTCAGGACTGGTCTCTATATCCGTTCGGAAGAGCTGGACTGCCTCCTTGTAGGCCGATGTCGCCTCCTCGTGCCTGTCCGCGCCATCCAGAGCATCTGCCTTCTCTTTCCAGAACTTGGCAGCCTTTGGGCTTATAGTGAGGTCGATCTCGAAGGCCTCAACAGATCTGTTGTAAGCCTCGACCGCCTCATAGTGTCTGCTTAATGCATCCAAAGCCCTTCCCTTACCAAGCCAAGCCTCGCTGGTAACAGGAGGTAGATCAGGTCCAGCGGCATTATTATAGGCCAAAAGGGCATCCTCGTATCGTTCCATCCTCATGAGAAGATGGCCTTCGTTTAACCACGCCATGGCTGAGGCTGAACCCAGAGGTTGGCCGGTGCCCAGCTCTATGGCTCTGTCATAGGCCTTGAGGGCCTCTTCATAGAGGCCCTTCTCTACAAGGATATTTCCCTTGATCCGCCAGGCATCTGACTGCCACCGTCTCTCTTCTGGGCTCTCTGGGATATTATCAGCAAATGCATCGAGCGCGATGACTGCCTCAGAACTCCTTCCCATAACCATGAGGGTTCCGGCCTTCTCCACTCTGGCCTCCATGTCCTGGGAGTCAAGCTTGATGGCCTCATCGAAGGCTGCAATCGCCTTATCGTACTCGCCCTGATCTCGAAGTATGAGGGCCTTGTACCTCCACACCTCGGCGTTCTGGGGATCGGCCTCAATTGATTTATTGAAGGCCTGAACCGATTCTTCCAGGGAGCCGTTCATCATCAGCTCCAGGCCTTTTCTGCGCCAGTCCTCTGCCGTATTCCCCTGCCGCCCAGGCGCAGCTGCAACGCGCCGCCAAAGCGATCTGAACAAGAACAGACCATCCTCCCGCTTTTTGACTTCAGCAGCCCGCCGAGGGCCGCCAACGATCCGAGTTTTCCTTTCACATCAACCCACTCCATGCTTTAATCTAGATATAATTACAAAATTACAAAAAATTTAGCGTGAGTTCACTCCTCGTACCCCAGCTCCTTTGCCTTAGCAAAGGCCTCGTCCGCCTCGGCCTGTCGGCCTAGCTCGTCGAGAACGTAGCCCTTGGTCCACCAGGCCGACCCGCTATTCGGGCTCATTTCAATGACCACCTCAGATGCCTGAAGGGCCTCGTCATACCTTTGAAGCTCTGCCAGGAGGACCACCTTCGTGACCCAGGCGGCTTCTATCCTCGGCGTGTAATTTAGCTCGATGGCCTTGTCGTACGCTTTCAGGGCCGCCTCGGCATCATGCATGTTGGCATAGTTCTCGCCTTTCAAAAACCACGCTTCCCCGTCGGAGGGGTCCTTCTCGAGGGTCTTGTTGAGCACCTCAATCGCCTTGGAGTAGGCCTGATCAGCCTCCCCCTGCCGATTAAGGCCACTCAAAGCCGCCCCCTTCCCCTGCCAGGCCAGAGCGTCGTCGGGATTCTCCTCCAGGATCTCGTTTGTGATCTCCAGGGCTTCGTTGTACAGATCCAAGACCCAGAACTCTAGGGCATGACCTTTGTTGATCAGAGCGGTGTAATCGCTCGGGTCTATCTCCAGAACCTTATCGTAAGCCTCGATCGCCTCCTCATATGATCCGTTGGCGCTCAGACCGTAGGCGATATTTAGCCAGTCGTCTGCTGTCTTCTCCTGCGCCAAGGTGCAGCTGCAGAGCGCCGCCAAAGCGATCAGAGCGATCGCGGACCTGACGCCCGTTCTCATACCCGGCAGCCGTCCTTTGGCCGCCGACGATACGTTGTTTCCTTTCACATCACCCACTCCACATTTTTTTGTCATTCAAAGATGACCATAAAAGCGACTTCGAGCCGCTGTCATTCGTGACGTATCATATGCATGGGAGCCAATCGACGCTCACAGCCCCGCAGGTATCGTTACCCCAGAGCTGGATGAACTTCTCGATGGAGAAGACTCCGGTCATATCTTCGACGCTCCTGCCATACTCGTCGTGACGACCCTTCTTGTTCGCCTTCGGGTCCCTGGAGAGCCAGCCGATGTGGGCGACGCCGATCACGTTGGATTTGAAGTTCGCCTCTAGGACGCCGGTGCAAATGCCGCAAGCAAGGTCGCCTGCAACGTCAGGGTCATCCGTCCTGGTTTTCACATTGGTATTTTTCTGCAGATGCTCGGCGTGAGTGTACTGCTCGGTGACGACCGCCCCCGCATCGTAGTTGGAGACGCAGAGCCGATCCTGCCACTTCTGGTCGTAGGTGCCGGTCTGATAGCTGACCGGGAAGTACTCGAACTCCACCTCCTGAGAGTAGTTTATCGTCCCCTTGCATGCGTTGAGCTCAAACTCTGAGCGCTCATAGAAGCTGCCGCTCCCCGACACCGTTCGGACCACCTTCTGGCCGCTGTCTCCACTGGCGGTCTGACCCGCCAGCTCGTGGCTTCTGTAGCCTACGCCCTTGATCGTCGACCGCTCGTAGATGTAGTTGGCAGCGGCCGCCGTGCTCACCAGAACTACACAGATTATCACCAAAACCATCAGTTCTCGTCCCAAGACTCGCCTCCTTGAGAAGAGCTGGGGAGGCGGTGATAAGACCGCGCACCCCTCCAGCTCCACGAAGTTTTCCGGTTATGTTGAATGATCGATGGCTACTCAACCTCGCCACTCAACCTCGCCGCCGCTCCTCCTCAGCATCACTCCGCCATCGGGAAGGGTTTCAAACCCCAAAAATGAGACGAATTCTCCAGATTCATCCCTCAAGGAGACGTTGGTGGCAGTGTCGTTGAGGGCGATCGAGCTATTCATGAAGAGATCGCCTTTGGAATCTTCGCCCTCGCCGAGATGAACTCTTACGATCCCTGCGGGCTCCAGGTTGTACTCGGGAAGGATCACAGATCTCGTCTCATCCCCGTCGATCACCAGGGTCCACCCTCCAAGGTTTTTGGCCTCCTCGAGGTAGTTGGATATCTCGACGAACTCATCCTCGTCCTCAACGCTGATGTTGGTGATGGCGAGCATCCCCGCCAGAGGCGATGTGAACCCCAGCTCTTCAGCCCTGGTGAAGGCCTCCTCGGCCTCACTTCCTCGGCCGAGACGCTGAAGCAGACCGCCCTTCAGGTACCAAGCATACCCACTCTCTGGATCAACCTCGATCGCCTCATCGAAGGCCGCCAGGGCCTCCTCGTCCCTTCCCAGGTTCATGAGTATGAGGCCTTTCAAAAGCCAGGATTCGGGATTTTCGGGATCGATCTCGATGGCGTTCTCACAGGCTTCAAGAGACTCGTTGTATCTGCCCGAGGAGGGCCCGAGAATTTGAGCCTTGTAGAGCCAGGCCATCGCATTCTGAGGATCGATGTCTGTGGCATTATTCAATGCATCAAGTGCATCTTCATAAGATTCGGCGCTCTTTAGCTGCCGTCCCTTCTCGATCCAGTATTCCGAGGTCTCCTCCGGAGTCCAGTAGGCTGCGAACTTGTCCAGCGTTCCTGATGAGTCTTTAAGGGTCAGATCTCCGCCGACGTCATCCAGTGAGAGGTCGCTTTTCAGAAATACGTCCGTCTCGTTGCTCTCGCCCTCGCCGAGGTGGAACCTGATCCGTTCACCGGGACTGAGGGTGAAGTTGGGAAGGACGACAGACTCCGCGCCGTCGATGGTCAGAGTCAACCCCTCGAAGGCCTCAGTCTCATTCCCGTCGTTGGCCATCTCGATGAACTCGTCCTCTCCGACGGAGATGACGTTGGTGAGAGCCAACGTCGTGTCTTCCTGCGATACAGCACATGTGCAGAGCGCGGCCAACGCCATCAGGACGATGCCGAACTTCACACCTGCGTTTAATTTCTGTGGCCTGCAAGCTGCCACAAACAATTCGACTTTTTCGTACATATCTACCACTCACTCCTGTAAAAAGATTATGTCTGAGTCAACTCTCATAACCCAGATCCCTGGCCTTCCCATAGGCCTCCTCAGCCTGGGCCTCAAGCCCCAAAGCCTCTAGGACAGCCCCCCGGCTCTGCCAGAACTCCCCGTTGAGGGGATACGATTGTCTTGCCTGATCAGGCCTCTCGATGGCGAGATCGTAGGCTATAGTAGCGTTCTGGTATGCCACGAGAGCTTCTTCCTCCCGCCCGAGAGCCATCAGGGCGTCGCCCTTCCCCTTCCAGGCATGGCCTCGTTCTGCGTTTACAGACTCTGGATAAATTTCCAGGGCCGTATCATAAGCCTGAAGGGCCTCCTCATAGGATCCGAGCCCCATGCGGGCGTCTCCGATCCCCCCCCAGGCATCGTCTGCCAGCAGAGGTTCTGCCTCCATCGATCGGTTGAAGGCCTCCTGGGCATCCTCGTAGTCGCCCAGCCGGAGGAGAGAGACGCCCTCACCGATCCATGCCCTGCCCAGATAGTACTGGTCCAGGGATTCGTCGGAGAAGTCAAGGTCGATCGTCTGCTGGTAGAGATCCCTCGCCTCTTCGTACCGGCCCATGTCAATAAGGACGCTGCCCTTGTCGATGAGGACCAGGGCCAAGAACGGGGGGTTCGTCGGAGCTATGTTGGATAGAAGGCTGTCGTAGGCAGCCAGCGACCGATCGTACTCGCCCCTCCCCTGGAGGGCCTCGCCGAGGAGGATCCAAGCATCGTAGTTTTTGGGGTCGAGAGTCGTGGCGTTCTCCAAGGCCGCCAGGAACTCATCATCGCGCCCCATCTGACGAAGGATGAAAGACTCAGATACCCAGGAATGCGAGATCATCTCCGTATCGGAGGGAGCAGAGCTCATTCTGGATCGTTTCGAGGCCTCTAGGGCTTCGTCGTTTTTGCCCATCTGGGCTAGGACTGCGCTTTTCAGCTCCCACGCCCTGGTGTAGTTTCCGTCCATCTCCAGGGCCCTATCCAAGGCCTTCAGGGATTCGTTGAGGTCCCGCAAGAGGAATCGGTTCAGCCCCACCCCGAGCCAGGCTTCCTGATCGTCGGGAGAGATCCTGGTGGCGTTCTGGTAGGCTAAAAGCGACTGGTTGTAATCTCCCAGCGCGCCAAAAACCTTGCCCTTGCCCATCCATGCCCGGGCATCGTCGGGGGAGAGGAGGAGGGCCCGATCGTAGGCCTCCAGGGCCTCTTGGTAGGAGCAGTTCTGGTAAAGCTCCAGTCCCATCCCGATCAAGTCTTCAGCTGTATCTCCCTCTGCCACCGCCTGAAAGCCCAATGTCAGCAGGCAAAAGACGGCGATCATCATCGCCCTTCTTCCGAGCCCTGTCCTTGCGAGAATCACGTCATCAACGTATCTAGTTATCATTCCCTCACCTCAAAGGCACCACAACAGTTGGCATATTTTGTCTGGGTCATGTCTCAGTCGGGGTTCCAGGCCCAACCGAGGTAAAAGACCCTCTCGGCCTGGGATGTCACGTCCATAACCTGCCTCTCCCCTGGCCCCGGACTCCTCTGAGCCGACATGTCGACCGGCCTGCCCCCATTATCCTCTGTGCTCCCTTCAGGCGTTGTGGACGCCATCAACAGATCGGAAGGGATGGATTGGACGGTCGAAGGTGTGGGCACGTAGGCCGAGGTGTCGGGGCTCGTCTTAAATCCGGTCAGGTTCCCCATCCTCCAGCCTCCAAGGCTGTCGGCCTGGACGAAGCTCCCTCGGATCGCGCCACCATTCTCCTCACCCAAGATCTCGATCATCACGCCCACTCCATCTTGGATGGAGAGGGCGAAGAGGTCGACGCCGCCCCCCGAGACGGACCCCGCCATCACAGCGTTCCACGGCTCTGGATTATCTCCAGTACAGGCTCCGGCAAGATCAGAGCCGGTCTGGTAAACCACCATGGAGGCCCTCTCACCATCCATATCGAGAACCCAGACGCCCTCGAGGCTCGGGATCTCGGAAGTGAGGGCAACGTTCGCATCCTCCGCACCGGAAGGAGCCGAATAGACCGCTGAAAGGATCAGGCATAAGGCGACAAATCTTGCGTTCATCACATACCCCTCTCCGGCCTTAGCAAAGGCCGTCCGGGTCTCATGGATTCGGTTCACCTATTCCCCAGGACTCATCACGAAGTCCATTCTCCATGAGCAGGTTTGCTACCGTCCTTGCGGCCGCGTCGGCGCTGGTGGAGTTTTTCTCGATGGCCCTCTCGTAGGCCTCGATCGCCTCCTCGTTCCTTCCCAGGCTGATCAGAACCTCGGCTTTCTCAAACCAGGCCTTGCCGTCCTCGGGATCCGATTCCAGGGTATCGTTGTAGATCTCCAGAGCCCTCTCCCAGGACCCTCTCGCCTCTTCGGGCCGTTCAAGGCCGTATTGGGCAACTCCCCTCCCCCACCATGCCCGGGCGTCTTCCGGATTCCCCGCCAGAATCTCGTCGAATAAGGCAACCGCCCTCAAGTGAGCCTGCCTGGCCAAGATCTCGTGAATGATCGCCTTGTCCAGCCAGGCGGTTGAATTCCCCGGATCGATCCGGAGGGACTCCTCGTAGGCCTGGAGGGCTTCATCCATACGGCCTTCCAAGAATAGCTCGTGGCCCCTCTCTCGCCAGCTCTCTGCCGAGTTTTCCTCTTCGATCCCATCCTCCGCCAAGGCACATATGCAAAGCGATGCCATGGCCGCCAACACGATGGCGAACCTGGCCCAGATGCCAAAATCCGGTAGGACATTATTCAATCCGCTCAACGATATCACACCCTTTCAAGGGACGGAGGGAAAATTTGAGCTGGGGAGTGTGGGCATGCCCCAGCTCCTGGCCTCAGAGAGGCCACCTCTATCTCGGCTTCAAAGACCATTGTCCACGAAGCCGAGATCCCCAACTCCCCCACCCCATGTCACCACTCAGGTACATAATGTTATATTAACTTTACGATCTGTAAAGATTGTTTCCAGAGAACGGCATCAGATTTCGGCGATCAGCTGGCCATCATCTGCAGAATATTTCACGACAAAGAGGAAATCCGACCTCTGAGAACCTCCTCTTATCAAGATATACGGACATGAATAGTTAAGCTTATATAACCAAGTGTAATACAAGATTTACATCGTGATGCCGATGGACGCGAGAAATTCCAAGATCTGCAGAATGGTCATAATAGTCGCGACGGTGGCTCTAGCGGGCTGGTTTGCAGCGATTGCCGATGCTGTGCTCGTGGTATCCTCCATCTTCCTGGGGGCGATTTTATTCTATATATGTAAAAGAAGCGTCACAGAGGTCGAAGAAGACGAGAGGGACGAGAGGGTTCGCGAGCAAGCATCCAAGGTCGCAGTGGCGATATTCGCCTCAGCCAGCGCCATCTCTGGCCTCATCTTAATCGCCCTGAGGAACGAACATCCCGAGTACATGTACGCCGGATTTGCGCTCGCCTTCTCGGCCTGCGCCTTGATGATCCTGTACTCTGTCCTCTACGGATACTACAACAGAAGATACGGGTACGAGCCATACAATGAAGAATAAGGTCAAAGTCTACAGGGCGGTTCACGATCTGACCCAGGAGCAGCTCGCCAAAGAGCTGGGCGTGACGAGGCAGACGATAATCGCGATAGAGAAGGACAAGTACAACCCCTCCCTAGACCTGGCCTTCAAGATGGCGAGGATCTTCGGCGTCAAAATCGAGGACATATTCGTTTATGAAGAGCGGCCAGAAGACCCCCCCATCAGACCGCTGAAGCCCCCCATCGAATGGAAATCATCTGAAATGTGAAAATGGATTAAGAACTGACCAAAAAGTTTAACGGGATAATGAACCGAACCTGATCAAATTCAATCTCGGGCGGAGGAGAGAGAGAAGAATGTCAAAACGTCGGGACGCTGAAACCTCAGATAAGCGGGTAATCCGCAAAATAAAGGCGATGATCGCCTCGACGAAGTTCAGCGAGGAGCCCCTGGTGCTAGGGGCGGCGCTGATGATAACTCTGGTGCTCATTTTATACGCCTTTGGCACTTTCAAGACTGAAGGGGAGGTCTGGAGGTCGACCTTTGGCGGCCCGGGCTTTGACGTGGGAAACTCAATCATCGAGACGAAAAACGGCGGCCTCGTCGTCGCTGGCAGGACGAACTCCTGGGGAGCTGGCGGATATGACTGCTGGCTGATATCGATGGATTCTAAGGGAAGAGAACGCTGGAACCAAACCTACGGAGGTCCCGGCAACGATGAAGCCATGGCGGTCCTGGAGACTTCAGACGGCGGACTCATCTTCGCCGGTGGTACCGATTCTCAGGGTATGGGGAATTTTGATGCCTGGCTGATGAAGACGGACTCGTTGGGTGAAGAGATCTGGAACCGCACCTTCGGCGGGTCGGGCTACGACTGGGCATACTCCCTCCAAAAGACCAAAGATGGGGGTTACATCATCCTAGGCGAGACAGAATCTTTCGGCTCCGGAGGCAAAGACGCCTGGCTTATCAGGACTGATGGGGAGGGGGATGAGCTGTGGAATCGGACCTATGGGGGCGCAAATGACGACGGCGGACGATCCGCAAAAGGGACGGAAGATGGCGGTTTCATCATCACAGGCTTCACCGAGTCTTTCGGCGCCGGCGGAAGTGACCTGTGGCTCTTGAAGACCGACTCGGAAGGGGCGGAGGTATGGAATGTCACCTACGGTGGGTCGAGAGACGACGTCGGCGAGGCGGTCGGGCAGACGCCGGGAGGCGGGTACGTCGTGGCGGGGGGGGCGAGCGCCCCCCTGGACGGCAAGGCCTCGGCGGGAGATGCCTGGCTGATAATAACTGATCCCGATGGAAAGGCGATCAGGGGCAAGATCTTCAGCGTGGGAGATTTGGGAAAAGACATCGCCACAGCGGTCCAGGCGACGGCCGACGGCGGCTACATAATCGGGGGTTGGAGCTCGGCCGGGGGGCTCTACTCATGGCTCTTGAAGACCGACGGGTCGGGAACGAAGGAGTGGGACATCACCTTCGGCGGATCGGGCCGAGAGGAAGGGTCCTCGGTCCTGGTGGCTGAAGACGGCGGCTACGTCACCTGTGGCTGGACGATCTCCTCCGGAAACACAGACCTGTTGGTGGTGAAGATCAACAAATAGGAGATTTTGAAGATCTTCGTTAAGATCGGGTTCCGTCAGCCGTTCCTCAATTTCGTTATCCAGAGATCGAAACCGCCTGCACCGCCCCGGTTGGAAAACCCCGATACGACGATGCCGCCATCTTCGGCCAGGAGGACTGAAACGCCGCTCTGGGTCCCGTCACCTCCGAGGAGAGTCATCCACTCCGCGCAGCCCTCAGAATCGGTATTTATCAGCAGCGCGTCTTCGGGGCTGGTCCTGGTCCCGTCCCGACTGGTCCAGCCCGTGACTATGAAGCCACCATCTTCCGTCGGCACCACCGAGCTTCCAAAATCCCCCGCTGATATCCCGAAGGTCCGATTCCAGAGCTCAACCCCTTCCGAGTCGGTCCTCAAGAGCCAGACATCGTACTTTCCGGACCCAAAGGAGTCCGTAAAACCTGCCGCTATGTATCCGTCATCCGTTTCTTGTATCGAGCAGATGCAGTCCTGCTTCGCCCCTCCAAAGGTCCTCGTCCAAATTTCATTCCCCTCGGCATCGGCCTTTATCAGCCATGCGTCAAACCCCCCGACGCCGTAAGAGTCGGTCCTGCCTGCGATGATGAAACCGCCATCGTTTGTCACTCTGACGGCCATACCTTCGTCATCGCTCGGCCCGCCGAAGGTCCGATTCCACTCCTCAACGCCCTCGGCGTCGGTCTTCAAAAGCCAGACGTCGAATTTTCCTATACCGTAAGACTCGGTGTATCCCAGGAGGATGTAGCCTCCATCCTCCGCCTCCACCACAGACCAGGCGGCGTCGTCTTCGGACCCACCAAAGGTTTCATCCCATTCTTCGTTCCCGTCAGATCCCGTCTTCAAAAGCCAGGCGTCTTTGCCTCCGGCACCGAAGGAGGTGGTGTATCCGCCGACGACGAGGCCACCGTCCTCCGTCTCCAAGACCGACTCCCCCACGTCAACGCCCCTGCCGCCGAAGGTCTGGTCCCAGACTTTACCGCCGTCGCGATCCAATTTGAGCAGCCAGAGATCGCCGTTTCCGGCGCCGTAAGATTCAGTCATCCCCGTCAGGACATAGCCGCCGTCTTGAGTCGCCAAGATCGGCCCGCCCACCTCGTGACCCGGCCCGCCGAAGGTCTGATTCCACTCCTCCTCAGGCTGAGCCCAAATCGAAGATGCAGACAGAACAAACAACGGTAGCACCAGCATTAGCCTCATCCACATAATTCTCACCTCGAAAGACAAGAACGAGATAAGCTTCTATTGTTAATAATATATGTTGTCGTAGTCGGAAGAAATATCTGCCATTCTCTCCTCTGCTCGCAGGGTATTGATGCTTCCATATTTTTGGTCCAATTCGAAATGGCATCGGCCAATAGGCCACGATTTCAGCAGCTGTTGGCGCCGCGTATTCGAAGTAATCGATGATTCGTTCACATCGCCCGAAAGGCATTATAGTCATAGATGTCTATTCTTCTAATCTAAACCCGTCGTTCTTGGAGCGATTGAGACTGGCTGGAGATGACCCATGATTCGAGTTTTGATGGTAGATGACGACCCCGCGATGCTTGAGATCGCGAAGATCTTCCTCGAGAGGTCCCAAGATATAAGGGTAGATGCCATCGAGTCGGCGAAAGAGGCTATGGTGAAGCTGAAAGATGGGCATTATGACGTGATAGTCTCCGATTATGTGATGCCCGAGATGGACGGCATATCTTTTCTGAAATGGGCCCGACGCCAGGATCATGACGTCCCCTTCATCCTCTTCACGGGAAAAGGGAGAGAGGAGGTGGTGATCGAGGCCCTCAACCACGGAGCCGACTATTACCTCCAAAAAGACTCAAATCCCCAAGTCCTCTACGCAGAACTTACCCACCAGATCCGGCAGGCGGCCGAACGGCAGAAGACCAAGAGAGCCGTTCTGGAAAGCGAGGAGAAGTACAAGGCCCTCTTCGAGAACATGAATGAGGGGTTCATACTCTACGAATTCGTCCGCGATGGGGAGGAGAAGCCCCATGATTACATCATAAGAGACGCAAACCCCAAAATAAAGCTGATCGCGGACCTGAAGCCAGAAGAAGCGATCGGAAAGAGTGCAAGCGAAATTTTTCGCTCCAAAATTGTCCCTTTTCTGGATATATACTTGAAAGTGGACGAGACGGGATCTCCCGCGAAGTTTGAGGGATATTTCCCGTCAAATGACAGATATTTCAGCATATCCGCCTTCTCCATAGGTAAGGGAGAGTTTGCGACGATATTCTCCGATATAACAGAGCAGAAGAGGATGGATGAAGGCCTCCGCCGCGCTCACAAGCAGCTTCAGGAGATAATCGACTTTCTCCCCGACGCCACATTTGTCATCGACCAAGAGAGGAAGATCATCGCCTGGAATCGGGCGATCGAGGAGATGACGGGCGTTCAAAAAGATGAAGTCATGGGGAGGAGCGTTTCATCCTATATAGAGGCCTTCTACGGGTTTAACAGGCCCATTCTGATCGACTCGATCTTCTCCGCTGATGGCGAGATGGAGGGGAGTTACAGTCGCCTCGGCAGGAAAGGGGATGCTATCTTCGCCGAGGTCTATGTGCCGTCGCTCTACGGGGGAAAGGGGGGCTACGTCTGGGCGACAGCATCGCCGCTGTTCGACGACCAGGGACAGATCGTCGGAGCCATAGAATCGATCAGAGACGTCACCGAAAGGAAGATTGCCGAGATGGCTTTGCGGGAGACCCGGGACTACATGGACAACCTCCTCCACTACGCCAACGCTCCCATAACCGTCTGGGGACCGAATATGAAGATAATACGCTTCAACAGGGCCTTTGAGCGGCTTACGGGCTATTCCGCCGAGGAGATGATCGGCCAGGAGGCTTCGGTCCTCCTTCCGGACGAAGGGCGGGAGGAAGCCATCAGCGAGATCGCTTATACCCTGAGAGGCGAGTGCTGGGACTCGGTGGAGATACCCATCCGGTGCAAAAACGGGGGCGAGAGGATCGTCCTCTGGAACTCGGCCAACATCTATTGCGAGAAGGATAGAACGCTGATGGCCACCATAATTCAGGGCCAGGACATCACCGATAGAAAGCGGGTGGAGGAAAAGCTGATCCAGGCCACCAAGCAGCTTCTTGACATCATCGATTTTCTCCCGGATCCGACCTTTGTCATAGACCAGGAGAGGAAGGTGATAGCTTGGAATCGGGCGATCGAGGAGATGACGGGGGTCTCCAAGGAGGAGATCGTTGGCGAGGGGGATTACGCCTACGGCGAGGTCTTCTACGGGATGAAGAGGCCGATCCTCATCGATATGATCTTCTCCCGGGACGAGGAGCTGGAGTCCCACTACCATCACGTCAAGAGGGAGGGGGAGACCCTCTTCGCCGAGGCCTATGTGATCCCACCCCGGACCGGAAAGGGGTTCTACGTCTGGGGGACGGCCTCACCCCTCTTCGACGGAGATGGCGAGACCGTGGGGGCGATCGAGTCGATCCGCGACGTCACCGAGATCAAAGAGACGGAGATGGCGCTCCAGGAGAACGAGGAGAGGATGAAGCTCGTCATCGAGGGGGCGAACCTGGGGATCTGGGACTGGAACTTGGCGACGGGAGGGGTGGTACGAAATAGGCGGCTCCTCGAGATACTCGGATGCCCGGAGGCTTCGCTCGCCGGCCACGTTTGGGATCAGGTGAGGATAATACATCCCGACGACCTCGAGAAGGTGATGGCGGCCCGTCGGGATCACTTCGATGGAAAGACCAAAAACTACATGACCGAATATCGGCTGAAGCAAAGTGATGGCCGGTGGATATGGGTCCAAGACCGGGGCGAGGTTATGGAGAGGGACGAGGCGGGCCGCCCCCTCAGGATGGCGGGGATCACCCAGGACATCACAGAGATCCGTCAGTACCAGGAGGCTCTGAAGGAGGCGAACAGGAAGCTGAACCTCCTCAGCAGCGTCACCAGGCACGACATCCAGAACCAGATCACGGGGCTTGCGGGGTACGCCCTCCTCTTGAGCGAGATCCTTCCTGAGGACCCTCCCATGAGAAGGTACATCGATGGGGTCCTGGAGCTGACGGAGACTATCAATAGACAGGTCGCATTCACCCGGGACTATCAGGACATGGGGGTGAAGTCTCCCGAATGGCAGCCCCTCGAAGAGGTGGTCGGCCGGGCGGCGGAGGCCGTCCCCCTGGTCGTCGCCAAAGGCCCGGGCGGCGTAGCGTTCGCGGTTGAGGATGGGGCCGAGGGGATCAGAGTCGCGAGGGGAAAAGGTGCTGGGATCGAGGTCGAGATATCCACGGGACCTGTGGAGGTCTTCGCCGACCCGTTGCTGGAGAAGGTCTTCAGCAACCTTCTGGAGAATGCCACGAGGCACGGTGGGGGCGTCACCAAGATCCGGGTTTCCTTCGTTGAGAGTGGGGTGGTGGGAGAAGAGGGACGGGGCAAAGACGGAGGTGGAGGCGTTATAGTTGTCGAGGACGATGGATTGGGAATAGCGGCGGAGATGAAGGGTCGGATCTTCGACCAGGCCTTCGGGAGGCATACCGGCTACGGCCTCTTCCTCAGCCGGGAGATTTTGGGGATCACCGGCATGACCATCTTCGAAACCGGCGAGGAGGGTAAGGGGGCGAGGTTTGAGATCGACGTTCCCAGGGAGAATTATAGGTGGTGTCATACGCCCTAACTATCCTTCTTGAAAACCTTGCGATCGCTGGGTGACTCGAGAGCCGAGAAGCGTCTGCACCTCGTTGATTAAATATTTATTGGACTTGATAGAGAATATACCATTATGCCATTCTCCCCCACCCTCCGATCTGGCAGAGGTTCCATCGAAGCCGCCGAAGATGCGATCGATCCCGGTGAGGCCTCATGACCGATGTCTCCCTGTGTTTTGAGGTCCACCAGCCTCTGAGGCTCCGAAAGGACTTCTTCTGGGACGGCTCGCCGATGAGGAGGGTCGAACCCGACCAAATCTTCGACTTCTACTTCGACGACCCGGAGAACCGGAGAATATTCGAACGGGTATCCGAGAAGTGCTACCTTCCAGCAAACCAGATCATCCTCGAGAAGATAAGCCGTTACCAGGACTCCGAGCGGCCCTTCAAGACGGCCTATAGCTTCTCGGGGGTCTTTCTCGACCAGTGCGAGAGGTACAACCCCGAGGTCCTGGAATCCTTCGCCCGGCTCGTGGACACCGGGATGGTGGAGGTTTTGGAGCAGACCTACCACCATTCCCTCGCCAGCCTCTACGAGGACGGAAGGGAGTTTTCCGAGCAGGTTAAGATGCACCGGGAGAGGATATGGGACAGCTTCGGCGTCAGGCCCCGGATCTTCGAGAATACAGAACTCCTCTACGACGACAGGATCGCGAGGATCGTCGAGGGGATGGGCTACGATGGGATCTTCGCCGAGGGGGTGGTAGCCCCTCCAAACCACGTCTATCGGCCCCAGGGGTGCGAGAGGATTTCTCTTCTCCTCAGGGACTACCAGATCACCGACGACATGGGATTTCGGTTCTCGGCTCGATGGTGGAACGAGTATCCCCTCACCGCCGAGAAGTACGCCTCATGGATCGCCGCAAAGCCCGGAGATTGCGTCAACATCTTCTGCGACTACGAGACCTTCGGCGAGCACCAGTGGACCGACACTGGAATCTTCGAATTTCTGAAATTCCTCCCCAGCGAGATCTTGAAGTGGGAGCACCTGAGGTTCGCCACCCCCAGCGAGGTGGTGGAGAATAACCCGCCCATAGGGACCGTAAACGTTCCGGTCACCACCTCCTGGGCCGACATCGAAAGAGATACCAGCTGCTGGCTGGGAAACACCCTCCAGTGGGCCTGCTACACCTACCACAAGAGGCTTGAGGGCCCCATCAAGGAGGGTGTCGACCGGCGGCTTCTGGAGATCTGGAGGACCCTGGGACTATCCGATCACCTCTACTACGCCTTCACCCACGGCGGTGCCCCCGGCGAGGTTCACAACTACTTCAGCCCTTACGGCAGCCCATATGACGCCGCCGTAACTCTCTTCTCCGTCCTCTCCGACCTCCAATTCCGGGTGAAGTCCTGGGTCGACGCCGCCGACGACCCCTTTCTATTCTCTACCGGGATAGGCCAGTTCACGGGCGATGCCGCCTGGGGGCGGAGAAGCCTCATGGAGGCTCTAGAGAAGGCAAATATCGACTCCCTCGAATACCACGCGAGGAGGGGGGATCTCTCGGACTGGGCGAGGGGGAGCCTCGGCGATGTCGACCTGGCCAAGAGGCTCGAAGGGGTGAAAGGGCTCCGGGGAGAGGGCTTGAGAGCGGCCCTTCTGGAGGCGGTGGGGATGGCTGCGAGCACGGCCGAATCGGGGACGGATACGGGTCGAGGCCAGAAGAAGATCGAACCAAAAAGCGGGAGGAAGAAGATATGACCCCTGATCTGAGTTTTCACCCGAAGAGCTATCAAGAGGGGACAGAGCGCGAATGGCTGATCACTAATGGCATCGGAGGCTACGCCTCATCGACGATCCTGGGGACTAACATCAGGTCCTATCACGGCCTCTTGGTGGCAGCTCTGGACCCACCCACGGAGAGGACGCTCCTCCTCTCGTCCCTGGACGAGGAGCTGACCTCCGAATCGGGCCGCTACAATCTGGCCTGCCATCAGTACCCAGGCACCTTATATCCCCAGGGATTCCGCCACCTTGAAGAGTTCCGGCAGGACCCAATTCCGACCTTCCTCTATCGGACCGAGGACGGCACCTCCGTCGAGAAGAAGGTCTTCATGGCCCACGGCGAGAACACCACGGTCGTCAGATACGATATCGAGGGGTCATGCCTCTTCAAGGTGGTCCCCCTCGTCAACTGCAGGAGCTTTCATGTAGCATCTCGCTCTCCTCCTATGGACCAGGAGAGAATGGATTTGGAGGGGGGAGTAAGCGGCGTTCGACTCCGTTCGTGGTGCGACTTCGTCCTCGTCTCCGATAGGGCCCGCTACGTAAGAGAGGGGCTCTGGTTCAACAATCTGGAGTACGAGGCCGAAAGGCGGCGGGGCCTCGCTTGGAGGGAGGACGCCTTTTCACCCGGCCGGTTCGAGGTCCAGGTAGACGGTCGCCTCTCCTTCAACATAGTCGCATCAATCGAGAGGGACTCGCCAGAGGGCGCGGAGGAGCTCATTATCCGGGAGGAGGAGAGGATCAAACGCCTTGAGGGAAACAAGAAACGTGACCCAAGGTTCAGAAGACTTGCGACCAGAGCCGACCAGTTCCTGGTGCGGAGGGGCGATGGAAAGAGCATCATCGCAGGCTACCACTGGTTCAACGACTGGGGGAGGGACGCCATGATCTCACTTCCGGGCCTTCTCCTCACCACCCGCCGTTTCGACGACGCTCGAGCCGTCCTGGCCACCTTCGCCGGGGCGATGAAAGACGGCCTCCTCCCCAACGACTTCGGGGCCAAGGGGTACAACACCATCGACGCTGCCCTCTGGTTCTTCTGGTCAGTCCACAAGTACTGTTCTTACTCCAGAGACGCTGGGCTCGTGAGGGAGCTCTATCCAGCCATGCGAGCGATCGTCGAACGATACTCCCGGGAGACGCCTGGTTCTTTTTCAGACGAGGACGGTCTGATCGCATCAAAGCCCGGCCTCACCTGGATGGACGCCAAGGTGGGTGGCGAGTTCGTTACCCCTCGGGCCGGGAAAGCCTGCGAGATCAACGCCCTATGGTACAACGCTCTGAAGGTCATGGAGGTCTTCTCCCAGGATCTCGGCGAGGATTGGGACGGCGAGCTCGCAGAGAAGGTCGGAGAAAGCTACCATAAATTCTGGAATCCCGATTCAGGATGCCTCTTCGATCTTATCGACGAGAAGGACGCCTCTGTCAGGCCGAACCAGGTGATAGCGGCATCTCTCCCCTTCACCCCCCTCGACGGCGACCAGATCCGAGGCATCGTCGATCTGGCCACCGAAGAGCTTCTCACCCCCTACGGCCTGAGAACCCTCTCGCCGAAGGATCCTGCCTACGTAGGACGGTACGAGGGAGGACCCGCAGAGAGGGACCGGGCCTACCACCAGGGGACGATCTGGCCCTGGCTGATCGGTCCCTACACGACCGCCCGCATGAAGTCGAGCCACGGCTCGAAAAAAGAGAGGGATGAGGCCAGGGAGCTCTTGAGGCCTCTCATGGACCTCGAAGGCCAGATCGGCGTGGGGACGATCTGCGAGGTCTTCGACGGCGACGAGCCCTACCGACCCGAAGGCTGCATCTCTCAGGCCTGGTCCGTCGGAGAGGTGATGAGGGCCTGGTCAGAGGACGTGATGGGTGGGGCGAAGAGGCAGAAGAGGGACGAGGTTTAGAGGGGAGATGTCCTGGCCCTCTTCCCCAGACTTCCATCTCTGATTCAATTCACCTCGATTGAGCCTTTCAACGGTCTATTTTTCTCGTCTACTCTACGATGGTCTCGTTCGACGGCTGCGTCTGCGCCATCATAGCCATCAGCATGTCAAGCCAGGAGGGGGCAGCCAAGGCCTCTTGTGGCACTTCTATCACGACAGGCTCGTTATAGTTGGAGTATACGACCGTCGAGTCGGACTCGATCTCCATCTCGATCTCGCCCATCTCGCCGGCGGGAAGGCCCATCATATCTGCGGTAATGGCCATCTCCAAGGCAACCTGGGTTTTCAGGGGGAGGTGAGACCCTTTGGAGATCCAGGTCGTCCACCCCATATCGGTCTCTTCGAAGATCTCTGTCATGTTCATGATGTAAAAGGGCATCGATCCGATCTGCTGGTTGAGAATCGCAGTGAACGTCTCCATGTCGGGGACCACGTTCACTTTGTAGGCGTCCTCGCCGTTGACCTTCTCAGATCCCACCAGCTCGATCTCGGAAGCGTTGAGAAGCTCTGCCTGGGATTTCACTTGGTTCTGCTGGTCCCACATCTCTTCGGGCATCCCGGGCATCTTCGTCCAGTTTCCGTCGACTTTGGTGTACATGGTGTCTCCCTTCATGTACGCTTCCATCTCCGAGACGATCTCTCCGGAGTCTTCAGAGATGGCGGTGGTGGTCATGGTCATCCTCATGGCGCGGTCCGTGACGTTCAGGACGCCATCGCCCACCGACCTAGTCTCAAAGGTCATAGTCCGGAGGGTCCTGTTCGTCTCTGAGTTATTGATCACGTTTATGGTCTGATCCGTATCAGTGTTGAAGGTGACAGTCTCCACCTTCTCCACCGACTCGATCATCATCGCCTTCAGCTCCTCGGGGCCGGGCTTCTCCTCAACACAGCCTGAGAAGGCGACGATCATCAAGGCCAATAACATTAACAGTTTCTTCATGGGAAGGGTCCTCTCTACGACGCCCTATTTCACACTGTCGTTTGATAGTGACCTCCGGGCCCACCTCCTCGACGACGCAAAACCTATCACGGGGGGGCAAACGCCAGCATATGCTTGTTTCCCAGGTAAACCCGGGATAGATGCTTATTTGCCGCCTCGATACATCGGACCGCCTGAGAGCGAGGGGTTATCGGAAGGTCTCTCATCATGAAGTCGGGGTGGAATACCAGGAGGGTGTAGGGGATATCCGGGTTCAGACCTGCAATGAACTCTGCTATCGCCCCCACCTCCACCTCATCGACGTAGCCGGGGACGAGAAGGGTCGTCGCTGTGAGGACCGGCGCTTCCCGCGCCTCGAAGAGGCATTTCGCGATCATCTCGAAGTTCTCATAAGCCCTCCAGTTGTAGACGCCAGAGAGGGCGAGGCTCAGGTTCTCGTCGAAGGCCTTGAGGTCGAACTTGACGATCCCGCCGGACCGCAAAGATAGCTCCGCCGCCCTCTTCACCAAGGTGGGATTTCCGCAGCCGTTCATCTCCCAGCAGATCCGGGGTCGCCTGCCGCCGTCTCCGCCCCACTCCACCTTGTCTTCAAGACCGCCACTCCAACATCCTGCAATGTCATCATCGCCGTCTCCATCCTTTTCCCCAACCAGCTCTTCCAAATCCAGCAACCTCTTTGAGGCCCTGAGGGCGAAGGGAAGCTGGGGCTCGGGGCTTCCTCCGAAGTAGCAGACGCACTCTGCCCCGGGGTTCGCACCGATCCTGGAGACTAAGGCTTCGAGGCTCACCAGGGGCGGGAGATGCAGGCGGCGATGGGACTCGTTCTGGCAGAAGAGGCAGTCGAAGTTGCAGCCGTAGAGGAAGACCGCCACGTTCACCTTCCTGTCTTCGGGCGGGGCGAGGGTGCCGGGACAGAACCATGATGCGCAGCAGTTCGTCGGGAGGGAATCCTCATATGTCGTGAGGATGCCATAGCCAGGAAAGAGGCCTACTATCCGATCGCCCCAGTTCTTTCGGACACCGCAGTAGCCGAGATCCCCGGGGGCGATGACGCACTCGTTTGAGCATAGGTCGCATCGCCTGGCACCGCGGTCGGTGGACCGTGGGACCTCGGGCGGTAGGGGATAGGGCTCTCTTGCGAGGATGTGAGCCTCTCTGATCAAGGGCTCTGCCTCCTCGGGCCTCTTCCGGATGCAGGACGGGCAGACCCCCAGGATCTTTGCGGCCTCCCCCCGGCCGCAGATGGCGCACTTCAAGACGATCGTCTCCATCATACTTGCGATATTCTTTTACACTTGAAGATCATAAGGGGAACGGTCTGAAAAGATCGGAGACGAAGGAATAGTGTCCAGGATCGAACGAACGATAGAGGCATCGAAGGAGGTTCTGGCCGACTGCTGTCTCGAGAACGGGGCGATCGTCGCCGCAAACCCCACCAAGGAATATTACCCGAAAGAGGCGAAGCACTATTTCTATGTCTGGCCGAGGGACGCCTCATACGCCTGCATCGCCGCGGACCTCCTGGACCTCGCGGGGGTCCAGGAGGGCTTCTTCCGCTGGTGCCTTCGGAGGGTGGAGGGGTTTTGTGAATCTGGCCTTTTCTTTGAGAAATACTATGTTAACGGCCTCAAGGCCTCAGGCCGGCTCCAGCCCGACCAGACTGGGTCGGTCCTCTTCGCCATCGAGCACCATTACCGGGACGACCTCGAAGGCGCCCGGGAATTTGAGGACCTGGTCAAAAAGGCGGCCGACGGCCTCGCCAGTACATGGAACGGCAAAAGCTTCAGCCTCGTGGCAAACGACCTCTGGGAGGAGAGGCTCGCCTTCCCCGACCTCGCTGAGAACTTCACCTACACTCTTGCCGCCTGCATCCGAGGGCTCGAGGCCGCCTCCGAGATGATCCCGGACGGGGAAGGGTGCGAAAATTGGAAGGATGCTGCCGAAGAGATGAGGTCGCGGCTCGATGAGCACTTCGTCGGCGGCCATTTCGTCAGATCTTATGGAAAGATTATCGACCGACGGATCGACGCCTCAGTCCTGGGTCTCGTCTACCCCTTCGCGATTCGCGAGGCCGACGACCCCCAGATCGTCTCGACGGTCGAGGAGATCGAAAGAAGGCTCGTGGTCTCCGATGGCCCCCTAAAAGGTGGGGTCTGCCGCTACGAGCACGACGAGTATGACGGCTGGATGTTTGAGGGGATGCACCGAAGGAAAGGCGCAGGAGTCTGGCCGCTCCTCAACTTCTGGCTCTCCATATATTGGTCGGTGGGGGGCGATGTAGAGCGGGCACGAGGATACTACGACTGGGTCCTGGAGAGGACGGTGAGGTACATCCCTGAGCAGATCTTCGATAACGACCTCCAGGTATCGGTCTCGCCCCTCCTCTGGTCCCACGCGAACTTCGTCATCGCATCAAGGTTTTTGGGATACCTGTGAAGGAGATCGATTAGGCGCTTTTTTGGTCCATTTATCTTGACGGGGAGCGGAGAGGGGCGAAAGACCCCGGTCTTTAGGCCGGGGATGTAGAGCCCCTCCCCCCTGGCGACGAAACCCTATATCTCTAATAAAGATATCACATATCTAATAACATGTACCGCACTCTGCAAATAAAGCTGGACAGGTCTAACGCACTCATTCAGACAGCGAGGATCTGGAATGCCGCCTGTCAGGATGTCATAGACTACGGCTTCGCGGCGCATGACTATAACAAGACCAGACTCAATAGAGCTACATACAAAGACCTCCGGGAGAAATATCCAACGCTTCCATCTGCGCTTCTTCAAACCGCAAGGGATCAAGCAAGTGATATGCTAAAGAGACTCAGATTCAAGACGAAGCCATTTAAAAAACCGCTCGGAGCGGTTCGGTTCGATATCCGCACCATGAAGGTGTTCTTGGAATCTGGATACTGCAAGCTGACCACCGCTTTCGGAAGGTTGAGATACGACTTTCAGTTACCAGAATACTATAAGAGATACGTAGGATGGAAGGTAACTAACGCTCAGCTCAAAATAACCAAAAACGCTTGCTACCTAAATGTCCAAGTAGAACAACCGGACCCAGAACCAATAACCGGGGATAGAAGGCTCGGAGTCGATCTTGGTATCAATAACATCGCGGTATGTAGCGATAACACATTTTGGGAATCTGGCCATGTTAAAGCGGTCAAAGGTAAATGCCAGTATTTGAGATCAAAACTTCAGTCCAAAGGCACTCGATCAGCAAAACGGAAGCTCCAAAAACTTTCGGGTCGAGAGAGACGGTTTCAAAAGGACGTGAATCATCAAATTGCTAACTGGATTGTTTCAAAACCATATGATATAATCGCACTGGAAGACTTGACCAACATCAGGAACGGTAACAAGAATAAGAAGCTTGGTAAATGGAGCTTCGCCGAACTTAGAAGTTTCGTTGAGTACAAAGCTATGGCCATTGGGAAGAATGTAATAACTATCGATCCTAGATATACATCACAAACATGTTCCAGATGTGGGTACCAGCATAAGAATAATCGTATTGGGCGGATATTCAAATGCAAAAGTTGCGGGTTCCAGATCGATGCAGATTTGAACGCATCCAGAAACATCGCTACCTTCAGTAGATCTGATCGTAGCAGGCTGCAGTCAACCAGCCAATAGTGACACAATATCATCGTAGTCACAAGCCACGGCCTTCAGGCCGTGGTAGTTGACTCGAATGAATATGTGCCGAACTTCCGTCCGCATCAACGAGTCCGCCGTTCATTCCTCCCACGGCATCGAGCCCTTGAGGGACTTTATGTACTCCTCCTTGGAGGCCCCTCTGCAATTCTTCAGGGTCTCTTTGAGCTGTTCACCATGTTCTCCCAGCCAATCAAACTTGTCGCAGGAACTGAGCTCGTCACAGGAGCTGCAGAGCTCAACGCCGTTCTCCCTAGCGCAGATCCTGATGGTGCAGTCCGGTGGTCCTCCTCCTCTCTCGCACCCAGCACAGACGGCGTACTTCATCATCCACTCCATCCCCCTGACCACCTGATCCCAGTCGATCCTCTCCCCGTCCATAGAGACGTACGGCGCCCACTCTGAGATCTTGTAGCCTTCGATGAATCCCCTCGTCTGGCCTGCAGTCTTGGCCACAGTGCTGCTGCCGAGGGGGCACGATATGCAGACGATCCCGCAGGGTCCGACCTGGTTTTTCTCTATATCTTCCTTCATCGCATGAAAGATGCTGCCCAAAATACTTAAAGAGACGACCTGCACCATCCAGAACGTAGGCAGATGGTGGCCCTCCATCCCCCAACAGAAAAGCCTATAACTCCGCCGTCCAATTTTCTCACCCTATGACCGCTCTGCTGGAGATAAAGGGCCTCTCGAAGAGCTTCTCGGTGAAGGGGAAGAGCTTCGAGGCCCTCCACGACGTCAACCTCTCGGTGGGGGACAAGGAGTTCATGTGCCTCCTCGGCCCCTCGGGCTGCGGCAAGACGACCCTCCTTCGGATCATGGCGGGGCTGGAGAGGCCCACCAGCGGTGCAGTCCTCCTCGACGGCGTTCCCATCGAGGGGCCGGGACCCCAGCGGGGGATGGTATTTCAGGAGTATTCCCTCTTTCCCTGGAGGACGATCCTCGACAACGTCGCCTTCGGCCTGGAGCTTAAGGGAGTCCCAAAGGACGAGCGATACGAGAAGGCCCGCAGGTACCTGAAGGCTGTGGGGCTGGAGGGGTTTGAGAACAGCTACCCCCACGAGCTCTCGGGGGGGATGAAGCAGAGGGTCGCGATCGTTCGGGCTCTGGTGAACAATCCCCGGGCCCTCTTCATGGACGAGCCCTTCGGGGCTCTCGACGCGCAGACCCGAAACGTCATGCAGGCGGAGCTTCTTCGGATCTGGCAGGAGCAACAGAAGACCGTCGTCTTCGTCACCCACAGCGTCGACGAGGCGATCTACCTCGCCGACCGGGTGGTGATCATGTCCGCCCGCCCCGGTCAGATCAACGAGATCATAGAGATCGAGATCCCAAGGCCCCGGGTCAGGACCAGCACCGAGGTTAACCGGTACCGGGAGAGAGTCCTCTCCGTCTTGAAGAGCCTCCGAAAAGATTAGTCTAAGTTTTTGTATATTTTGTTTGTTTTATTTGTTGTGGACCTTCTCCTCGGCTCCGATGGTGGGGGCGTCCGAGGGAGGGTAGGGAGCGTTTATATTCGTAGAGGTACGAAATTTGTCCTAGCTGGTGAGACCATTGAGCAGATCCAAATGGATGGAGCTTCCGAGGCTGGTGGTGGTCGGCAGCGGCGTGGCATCAGAGGTGGCCGACGTCTGCAAAGACCTCAAACTGAAGGGCGGAGCTCTCATCGTGACGGGCCCCACCACCGGTGCGCTGGTGGGGGGAGAGATCTCTCAGTGGATGGAAGATCGCGGCTTTGAAACGAGCCTCATGATCACAAGATTTTCAAAACTTGAAGAGGTGGAGAGGGCAGAACGGCTGGCTTGGGAGATGAAGGCGGGCTTTCTCATAGGCGTCGGCGGCGGAAGGTCGATAGACGTCGCCAAGCTCGCCTCTGTCAGGGCGGGGTTCCACTTCGTCTCCATCCCCACCGCCGCCTCCCACGACGGGATATGCTCGGCCCAGGCCTCCCTCACCATCGACGGCGAAACGACCTCCGTCTCGGCCCAGGCCCCCCTGGGGATCATAGCGGACACCGCCGTCATCTCCAAGGCCCCCGAAAGGCTCCTAGCTGCCGGGTGCGGCGACATAATCTCCAACTACACCGCCATACGGGACTGGAAGCTCGCCCACAGGCTCCGGGGCGAGGAGTACAGCGAGTACGCCTCCGCCCTCTCGGAGATGACGGCCAGGATGATCGTCGAGACCGCCCCTGATCTGAAGCCTGGCCTCGAAGAGTCGGCAAGGGTCGTCGTCAAGGCCCTCATATCCAGCGGCGTCGCCATGAGCATCGCTGGCTCATCGCGCCCCGCCAGCGGCTCAGAGCACAAGTTCGCCCACGCCATAAACAAGATCGATCCGGGAAGAGCCCTCCACGGCGAGCTCTGTGGCCTTGGCACCGTAGTCATGATGTACCTTCACGGCGGCGACTGGAAGATGATCCGAACCGCCCTGAAAGAGGTGGGGGCGCCCACCTCGGCCTACGAGATCGGCCTCGAAGAAGAGACGGTGATCGAGGCCCTCACCATCGCCCACACGATCCGCCCGGAGCGCTATACCATCCTGGGCTCGGGTCTCACCAGAAAGGCGGCCACCGAGGCCGCTAAAAAAACAAAAATAATATAATTATTTGTTGAGGCGAATACCATGTCCGAAGCAGCTACACAGATCACCCTGATAGGAACAAAGCTCGCGACGATTGGGATGGAGTTCATATTCAACTCGCCATCGCCAGAATGCGAGACCTGCAAGCTCAGAAACACCTGCACCAACCTCGAGTCGGGGAGGAGGTACAGGATTCTGGGGATTCGTGGGGAGCTGGTACACGAGTGCCCCATCCATGAGGCGGGGGTCCGGGCGGTGGAGGTGACCGAAAGCCCTATCATCGCAGCCATCGACGCGAGGAAGGCCTTCGCCGGATCCAAGACCGTCCTGGAACCGCCCAAATGTGACGAGTACGACTGCACCATGTACGAGCTCTGCCACCCTGTCGGCCTGAAGTCGGGGGACCGTTGCACCATCGTTGAGGTGGTGGGCGAGGCCCCCGAGGAGTGCGAGCTCGGAAACAAGCTGAAGCTGGTGGAGCTGAGGCGCTGAAGCGCCTCGCACCCCCAAACATTTGAATTATTTTCTGAGCGTTGAATCTCGATTATGAGACCGCTTTTGACCTACTCCCGGAACGTCTTCATCCCCGTCACCAACGTCTGCAGGAACCGGTGCCTCTACTGCGGATATAGGCGGGACGAGGGCAAGATCATCGATCGCAAAGAGGCGATAGAGCTCTTGGAAAGAGGGGCGTCGTCGGGCTGCACTGAGGCCCTCTTCTCCCTCGGCGAGGCGCCCAATAAGGTTTCCGGTTTTGGCGCCCTTCTCAAAAAGACCGGGTGTGACGACCTCATCGACTACATCATCGAGCTATCAGAGATGGCTCTGGATAAGGATCTCCTCCCCCACACCAACGCCGGCCTCATCTCAAAGGAAGATATGCGAAGGCTTGCGCCTTACAACGCCAGCATGGGCCTGATGCTCGAGACTACGGCCGAGGTGGAGGCCCACCGGTCCTCCCCTGGAAAGAGGCCCGAATTGAGGCTGGCCGCCATCGAGGCCGCAGGAAAGCTGAAGATACCCTTCACCACCGGCATTCTGGTGGGAATAGGCGAGACGGAAGAGGACCGGGTCCGATCGATCCAGGCGTTAAAAAAAATCCATGAGATTTACGGCCACATCCAGGAGGTGATCGTCCAACCCTTCGATCCAAAGCAGGGAACCGCCATGTCCCATCTTGACCCTCCCGACTCGGAGACCCTGGCTGAGACTGTGAGAATGGCGAGATCAATCTTACCGCCAACGGTCGCCGTCCAGGTTCCTCCAAACCTGACAGATCCCCTACCCCTGGTGGAGGCCGGAGCTGAGGATCTGGGAGGGATAAGCCCCGTGACCCCCGACTGGATCAACCCCAACAAGCTCTGGCCAACCCCCGAGGAACTCGAATCCCGGCTTTCGGGATTTGAGCTGAGGGAGAGGCTTGCTGTCTACCCCAGGTACATCGACCTCGGCTGGTGCGGGAAGATGACCCAGACGCTCGTGAAAAGGCTGGCGGGACCCGATGGTTTAAGAAGAAGAGATTGATGCTGAGATCTCCGTGGCGGATCGCAAATAATATCTCAGATCAGCGCAGAGCTGATGCGGTATGAGCAAGAAGTCTCTGGAGATCGGCATAAGCTGCGGACTCGTCTTCCTGATGATCGCGCTCATGATCCTGGTTCAGACGGCTGCACCCGAGCCCCTCCGTCCGGCGGGGTTCGTCCTGGCGGTTCTGGCCTTCATGCTGCTGATGGGCGGTGCAGGGTTTGGACTTATGAACGTCGAATCGTAAAGTCGGATGAAACCAGATAGAGATATCAAGATCGAAAGTGACATGCCTCTTTGCAGAGGGTGAGATATGGGCATCTTGGACAAGTTGATAGGCAGGTCTGGTGAAGACGATTACGTGAACATAGACCTGGGGCAGTTCGAGGAGGTCTCAGCTGGGGGTTCCTCGGAGATTCTGGTGAGGATGGCGGAGCTGAACGATCTCGACGTCATCTCCGAGATAAAGATGGAGATCGGGAGGGGAAACCTGGTCCTGGTGGATATCTCCCCCCTGAGAAGGGAGAAGGACATTCTGGACGAGGCGATCGGCGAGCTGAAGGCCGCCGTAGAGGATCTGAGGGGCGACATCGCTGGCCTCGGCGATAACCTGGTGATAGTGGTTCCCAAGAAGATGAGGATAGATCGGGAGAACATTTTGGGGGACGAGGATTGAAGGCAAAAACTACCTCCAGCTGCCCCATCTGCAAAGCTGAGATCACCTTCGACTGGGAGACGAAGGATATTCCCCACTTCGGCGAGGCTCTGATCATCGCCGGGGTCTGCGAGAATTGCGGTTTCAAGCTCTCGGACACAATCCTCCTCAACCAGGGCGAGCCCGTCAGGTACACCATCACCATCGAAGAGCTTGAGGACCTCAACGCGAGGGTGATCAGGTCCACCAGCGGGACGATCAGGCTCCCGGAGCTGGGAATTGGCGTAGAGCCAGGCCCCGCCTCCGAGGCCTACATATCCAACGTCGAGGGCGTCCTTCAGAAGGTGAAGGGGATCGTCGCCTTTGCCACAAAGTCCGCGCGGGACGCCGGGGTCGAGGAGAACGCCCGCCGGGGAGAGTGCATCCTGGAGCGGATCGAGCAGGCCATGAATGGCGTCGGCCCCCTCACCATCATCCTTGAAGACCCCCTGGGTAACAGCGCCATAGTCTCCGAGAAGGCGGTCTCCACCACCCTCACCCCCGAAGAGTGCGAGGACCTCAAGACCGGGATGATCATCCTCGATTCCGCCGCCTGACCCTGCAGCGATCCACGGAGGCGGAATAACTGATAGTCCTCAGCGGCGGGACCGGGACGCCGAAGCTCCTCTTGGGGCTCAAGAAGCTCCTACCCCCCTCAGAGCTTACAGTGGTCGCCAACACCGCCGACGACCTCTGGATCTCGGGAAACCTGGTATCCCCGGACCTGGACACCGTCCTCTACACCCTGGCGGGGATGATCGATCGGAGAACGTGGTGGGGGATCGAGGACGACTCTTTTGAATCCCACGACTTTCTAAAAAGCATTGGCCATCGAGAACTCCTCGCCCTGGGCGACCTCGACCGCGCCATCCACATATTCCGGTCCGACCGCCTCAGAAAGGGACGGACTTTAAGCCAGGCTACCGAAGGGCTCTGTCGTGCGCTCAAAATTGAGGAAAAAGTCCTTCCGATGACCGACGATCCCGTATCCACCATGATATCGACCCCCGAGGGGGAGATGAACCTTCAGGAGTTTTGGGTCTCCAGAGGCGGTCGCCTTGATGTGACCGGCATCCGATTTAGGGGGATCGAGGACGCCCTCCCAAGCCTCGGGTTTCTCGCGGCCCTGGAGAGGGCGGAGGTGGTGGGCGAGCCGGTCTTGATCGGGCCGAGCAACCCCGTCTCCAGCATCGGGCCGATCCTGGCGCTGAGGGGCGTTCGGGACCTGCTGAAGAATATGGACAGGAGAGAAGAAAAGGGGGAAAAGGGGGAAAAATGCCGGGTTGTCGCCATAAGCCCCCTGGTGGGCGGCGGACGGCCCCTCAGCGGCCCCGCCGCCAAGTTCATGCGGGCCTGGGGATATCCCGTTACAGATCAGGGGGTCGCAGACCTTTTGGGATGCGTGGACCTGATGGTGGTGAGCCCCGAGAGCGACTACCGGGGGCCCTCGGTCCGGCTCGACACCGTCATGAAGGACGAGGAGGACAGTCTGAGTTTGGCGAGGAAGATCGTGAAGATCTTGGATGGAAAGATGGAAACAGAAGCGGAGGCATAGGCGGAGGCGGTCTGAAGTGTTCTTGGGCGTGGATCACGGAACAAGGGCGATAAGGTTTGCAGACTCTGATGGCAGATGCTATGTCATCCCAAGGGAGGAGGCGGGCCGTCTCTCCCCCTCGGAGATCATCGGCCGGATCGGGCGGGCCTTCGACCTCGACCTAGACCTCGACCGCTCCCTCGCCTCCAGCGCCGAGAAGGTCGATCTCCTCGCCCTCTGCTACTCCATGGGCGACGGCCTGACCGAGATCATCAGAATCGAGGACGCCGAGAACCGGGGGGTCATAAGCCAGGAGGGCGCCGGGCTTCACGTCGGCGGCGGGACCAACGTCTTCGACGCCGTCCGAGAATCGGGATGGCCCGCTATCCTCCTTCCCGGAATTCACGACCGCTCCGACATCGACCCGAGGATGCGGGTCTTCTCCCATGGCGCAAGCCCTGAGAAGGTGGGCCTCGCCTACAAGGTCAGAAAAGACGGCAAAAGGGACTTCATCATCTCGGACGCCAGCTCCAACGTCGTCACCATCGGCGTCGCCGCTGGGCGCATAGCTGGGGCCATCGACGCTCCCATCTTCGCCCCCGGCCTCCTCCACGGCCCTCTCGACGTCGCCGCGATCCGAAAGGTCGATGCCGGAATGATGACCGCGAACGAGGCATTCACCAGGGGCGGAATCTTGCGAAAGCGCGGCCGCACCCTCAAGAGCTGCACCGATAGTGAGAAGGAGGCGGCCTTCGAGGCCCTCGCCCTCTACGCCGCCATGGAGCTCGCCGCCATGGCTGTCCTCCTTCGGGACAAAGGCTCCCCTCATCCAGCGCTTTATCTAGCGGGCGACCCCGCCTCTCGGATCTCGGGCAGGGTCTCGGAGCTTTTGGGGCGAGAGGTTCAACCGCTGAAAAGCTGCGATGCGGCCCTCGGGTGCGCCCTGATCGCGGAGGACGTGTACAACGGAGCGCGGGAGGTGCTCGGGCTGAGGGTGGATGGGAGAGTATGAATAGCGCTCTAGATATTTGTTTTTTGACGGAAGCCAGAGGGCTGGGGCCCCCGATAAGAAGATCGGGGCGTAGTCGGCGTCCCCCGGTTGATGGCCCCTCTGCTCCGGGACCCGACGAAACAGGAGTTGAGCCTGAAGTTCTCCTGAAACTTCTCCTCGGTGCAGGGCGCGATCCCCGGGGTCCATACGTGGATCATCTCGGCGCCGAAAAGGGAGTTGGGCCTCTTTTCGACGCAGCGCTTCAGGGCTCCCTCCAGGTACTGGGGCTCGACGGTCCGGTCCCCACGAAGATCCGGTCGCCGGGGTGGATCTTCTCGAAGATGGCGTTCTCCGGCCAGAAGTTCTTCTTCCACCTCTTCTTCATCGCCTTCAAATCTGAGCAATTATCGTCCGGATAGAGCGCCAACGCCCGCGGCCTCCTGTAATCTGAATGAAGGCCTCGGCCGAAATCGGATGCACAAGGCTTTCTGCCCGAAATAATATTACTGGCGAAGGTTATATTTATTGATGTTGGTATAAAAACATCTTAATTAATCACGAAGAACAAGTCTGAGGAATAAAAGCGGGACCTCAAGCTTAAGGTGAAGAACTCGAACCATAGGAGTTCGATTTTAAATTTCATCTAAAATCTTTACAAACTCGTCCTTTCCGATCTTGATATCGTGGGCAATCTGCCTAAGTATGCCTCTGCCCAGCTCTTCTCCCCCGTGGATAGGTACCACGGTGACCCTGCCGTCTGGGTGCTTCATCACCAGATGGCTGCCCTTTTGTCTTGCGATTTCAAAGCCCAGTTTGCTCAGGGCCTTGACGACCTTATCCGCCTCAACCGGTCTCAGCTTCGACAACCTGTACCCCCACAAATTCCCCAGGCGCGATGTCTTTCTCCACTTCGAGGTACAGCTCTATCGCCTCTTTCGCCCGCTCGATGAGGTCATCCAGGCTCTTTGCCTGGGTATGGCATCCGGGGAGGGAGGGGACAGTGGCGACGTAGTATCCGTCCTCGTCCCGTTCGACGAGGACGTTGAACTTGGTCTTCATCTCTCGACTATTTTGCGTTGAGATCTTAAATACCTTGGTCATGCGATGAAAGGCAAGTCTTCCAGAACGGCCTCGATCCCCTCAGAATGGTCCTCGATTAGCCCTATAATATCGGGACCTGCTCGGCCAGGATTCGATCTTTCAGCCGAGGATGAAGCGACTTGTAGGTGAGAACGTCCACCCGCCTGTTCGTGGCGTCCTCCAGCTCGTTTTTGAGGTGGGCAAGATCGAGGAGGCTCCTTCTCCCCTCGAACTCGATCAGGATGTCGATGTCGCTCTCCTCGTCCATCTCATCGACTCGCCGCCTCTGAGGAGCTTCTCCACCTCCTTCTCGGCCAGCTCCCCCCTCGGGAAGGGGACATTTATTAGTCCATCTCATCTAAACTAAGTGAGACTAAAGCGGCGCTACCTCTTCATAAAACCGACCTCGGAAAGGCAAATTGGTGCGGGGGATGGGATTCGAACCCACGAACCTCTGCAGGACAGGGTCCTAAGCCCTGCGCCTTTGACCGCTTGGCAACCCCCGCTTCAGAATATCATCGTGATACCGTATCGACGCCTTCAGACCTCGATTATCGGACCATCAGCTTCTCCAGCACCGCCTTGATCGAATGGAGCCGGTTCTCGCTCTGGTCGAGGATCGCGGACTGTGGCCCATCCATCACCTCATCGGTGATCTCGTGGCCCCGGTGGGCAGGAAGACAGTGGAGGACTATGACGTCACTTTTGGCGTGGCGTAGGAGGCCAGAGTTGACCTGATAGCGCCTGAAAGCCTCAGCCCTCTTCGCAGCCTCCGCCTCGTCGCCCATGGAGACCCAGGTGTCGGTCTCGACGACGTCGGCACCCCGGACGGCCTCTACGGGATCGGCGACCACGACGGTTCTTCCACCAAGACGGTCAGCCTGATCTAATATTTTACGGTCTGGACCAAAGCCGGGGGGAGAGGCCACGGCGATATCCATCCCCATCAGGGCGCATGCCAGGATCGTCGAGTTGCAGACGTTGTTTCCATCCCCCACCCAGGCCACCTTAAGGCCAGCCAGGCGGCCGAACCTCTCTCTCATCGTCATCAGATCCGCCAGGATCTGACAGGGATGCTCCGCGTTCGATAGGGAGTTGATGACGGGGACTGTGGCGGTGCGGGCCAGCTCCTCGACGGTATTGTGGTCGTAGACCCTCGCCGCGATCCCGGAGACGAACCGGGATAGGACCCGGGCGGTGTCGGCTATGGTCTCGCCGCGGCCGAGCTGGAGGTCTCCGCTATTCAAGTAGAGGGCGTGCCCCCCGAGGTCTGTCATAGCCACCTCCAGGGATACCCTCGTCCTGGTGGAGGGCTTCTCGAAGATGGCGGCCAAGCTCTTTCCCGCCAAAATCGACCTGGCGGCCGGATCGTCCCTCCGGACCTTCAGCTCGTCGGCCCGATCCAGGACGGCCCGAATCTCCTCGGAGGAGAGGTCAGCTATGGATATCAAGTTCGGGTTCATCTCGATACATCCGGGCGTTCGGGTCAAGCCGCCCTGATCCTCTCCACGATCTCCTCGATCGAGGTTACAGCTCCCTCCGTGGGGGTGACGGTGGCGCTGAACCTCTTCAGCTCCATAAGGCCGCCCTCGCCCACCTCACCCGAGAGGAGCTGGGAAGACCAGGGGCTCGCTGGCATAAAGGCTATGCCGGGGTGAGGGTCTTCTGAGACCTTCGCCGTCACCACGACTCTGCCAGAAGCCGTCTCCAGGAGGATGAGCTTTTCATCCTCGAGGCCCATCGCCTTTGCATCGCCCCCGTCCAGCTCAAGGAGGGCGGACTGGTCTCTGTACCCGTCGCTGTACATCCCGAGAGCCTCTTCCACCTCCTGGAAGATGCCCCGATAGGTGACCACAGTCAACTCCTTTTTTCCCGCCATCTAGACCGCCTCCATTATTCTTTCGATGACTTCGACGTCCGGCAGATAATCCGAATCCACCACTGCATCGAACTCCACCTTCACCCCATCCGTCCGGAGGGCAGTGCCCCCAACCTCAAGTCCCGCGACGCCGATGGGCACCGTCACATCGGCACCATCGGTGGTGAGGGTTCTATGAGTGCCCACCGCCACCATGGGCATTCCGGCGAGCTTCTTTGCGAGGGGCGCGGGAAGGACGGCTGTGGGGTCTGATCCCACCACCATGACGGCGTCGCAAGAATCCAGATACTTTGCGATCCCAAACTCGGGTCCGTGGTCGACCCCATCCTTGAAAGAGACGGAGTTGACGTGGCCAGCCTCGTCGAAGAGGGTCTGATTGAAACCCCTGGTGTTGTAGTCGCCCAAGGTTGGTATCACAGAGAAGCGAGTGAGCTCGTTCAATTTCCCGACGAGGGAGAAGAATGCGTCGAGATCACCACCCAGGGAATGGGCGAGGCCGAGGCCGGTGAATATCGCCCCGAACTTCGCCTTCCGCAGCTTGGTTCCCAGGTTCAGCATCCTCTTTTTGTCCTCGACTTTGGGGATCTTACCGCCCAATGCCGCCATCAACGCCTCAATGAAATCGGCGTCCCCTCCCGGCGAGATCTTGAAGAATCCATCGGCAGCGATCTGAGCCGTCGGCGATTTTCGGACGTCAATCACGATCGCCTCACGGTCCTCTTCGTACCCCCTCTGCCTCTTCTCGCCCCGGGGATAGTAGGAGAACCGGGATAGGTGGCGAGGATGGCTGCTGGAGGGGTCATCCCCCCAAAAGATGGAGACGTCCGCGAAGTTCCTGACATCATCGAAGGTGCAGGTGGGAAGTTCGCCCTTCAAAACCTTCTCCGTGATGAGCCCCTGAGAGTAGGAGGAGGGATCGTCGATGACGGAGCCAAGCTTCTTTGCAAGCTCAATTCCCGCCTTCTGGGCCGCAAGGGTGGAGTTCCCCCAGCCGAAGAGGAGGATCTTCTCTCTTCCCTCCAGGACCTCTGCAGCCGATGATAAGGCCTCATCTATGTCCACCAAAGATCCATCGACGGCAGGGGCGAGCCTGTCGACTAGAAGAGAATCGTAGTGGCCCCGACCCTTTCTGCAGAGGTTCAGGGTCCGCTTGACCTTCGCCCCCTCGAAATCCACCTCGATATCGTCACAGAGCAGAGAACAACCAGTACAAAACGCCATTTAATATCACCCTAGATGAACTCGATCGCCTTGCTCGGACAGGTCACGATACAGGCGTTGCAGAGGACCTTCTCGTCCCCAAACCGCCTGCACTGATCCACGTTCACGCACTTCACCACGCCGTCTTCCACCATCAGTATCGCCTTGCCGCTGACGGGCCCGCGACCGATGGCCGTACCCTTCGGGTCATTGGCCACGTTGACGGGGCAGGCGACGACGCAATTTCCGCACCCGTAACACTTCTCGGTATGAATAACCATACCGGTCTCGGTGGAGTCGGCGCTCAGAATGGGAGCCATAAGTTCCCTCAGCCCCGCCAGCTTCGTTTCATACTTTGGCTCCTCCACGAGCGGCGTGCAGTCCTCGATCGCCTTCCTCTTTCCCAGAAGCTCGACGGCGAAGGCCATGCAGGTGGGAAGCCCGCACTTCTTGCAGTTCGTCTTGGGGAGAAGCTGATAAACTTCCATGACGCTGACCATTGTAGTGCACCTCGATGAGCAGGATCAGGAAACATTGAGATCGTCAATTGTATTAAGAATGTTGGCACGGAGATCGCGCCATCTACTTGCGTAAACCTTTTCTCGGCCGTGAGCGTAAGGTTGCTGATGCCCTTCAGCACCCCTCTCGCCCTCCTGGGACTTCTGAGCGCGATCCCCCTGATCATCCTCTATATGATCCGGCCCAAGCCAAAAGACCTGCCCTTTCCGTCTACGACTTTCATAAGAGAGGGGGAGGCGAAGCCCACGGCAGCCATCAACCGCCTTATGACAGATCCCCTCTTCTGGATTCAGCTTCTGGTGATCATCTTCCTGGTCCTGGCCGCCGCAGGCCCCTATACGGAGGCTAGAGGAATTCAGGGAGAGCATCTGGTGGTGGTTATCGACCTCTCCGCCAGCATGGAGGCGAGCTTCAGCGATGCAAAGGAGATCGTCCTCCGGTACTCATCAGGCCAAGAGCGGATCAGCATCGTCCTCGCGGAGTCGATCCCCATCGTCGCCCTCCGGGAGGGGAACGGTGAGCAGGCGAGGACGACCATCGAATCCCTCTCCCCCCGGGCCGTCTCGGCAGACCTCTCGGCGGGGATGACGATGGGCAAAAGCCTCCTGGGGGCCGAGGGGGGTCAGATCCTCGTCGTCTCCGACTTCATCAGCTGGACCGGCGACGACCCCCAGGTGACGAGACGGCTGATCGAGGGCGAGGGGACGGGGGTCGTCTTCGTCGACTCCGGCGGGGAAGGGGAGAACGTGGGGATCGTCGGCGGCTGGATCGTCGACTCCGGCGGCGTTTTGAACTACACCTGCCTCATAAGAAACTACGACGGGACCAAGGCCGTCCCCATAACCATCGAGGGGCCCGGGGGCACCTCCACCACCGTCCGAACCATAGACGCCGGAGGCGAGAGCTACCTCACCTTCGACGCCTTCCCCGGAGTTAACACTGTGACCCTGGAGGTGGACGACGCCATATCCTCCGACAACACCGCCTACGTCTACACCCCGGAGCTGAGGCCAAGAAAAGTACTTTACCTCGGAGACGATGGACCGGTTCTTGCAGCCCTCAAATCGATCTCCACCATCGCGATCAGCAGATCTGGCGATTACGGGGGGTTCGACCTGGTGGTGGCAGAGAACGCGACTTCTGACGGCGAGCTGAATCGATACGTCTACGGTGGTGGCAAAGTCGTATACGTCGCCTCGAACGATTCCGCCAGCCCCGAGTATCTGCCCGTCAGGATATCGGGTGCCGTTAACGAGTCAGCCCCCCTCTGGACGAGAAACCCCGTCTTCGCAGAGGACATCCACTTCGATGAAGTGGAGGTCTTCAGCTATCTTCAGGCCTCGCCCCGCCCCGGATCGGTGACCATCGCCGAGGCGAACGGCGTTCCCGTGATATCCTACTGGAGACTCGGAGGAGGCACCGTCGTTTATATGGGCCTCTCAAAAGAGAGGTCAGACTTCTACATGAGGCCCGAATACCCGATATTTTGGTACGAGATGACGGGCTGGCTGACGAACGTCCCCGACTCCTCCGAGTCGAATCGCAGAACCGGCGAGATCGTGAGGCTCGGGGAGACGATGCTGGTGGACGCTGCAGGCGAGAGAATCAGAACCGACGTCCTCCTTCTGGACAAGATAGGAATTTATCGGTTCCAGGGCAGAACCATCGCCGCCAACATGTACGATCCCGTCGAATCGAACCTGCTGGAAGGGAGGACCCTCAACCTCGGGTCCTTCACCAGCGGCAAGACAAAAGAGAAGGTTATCAAAAAAGACCTCTCCCCATGGCTGGTGCTCATAGCTGCGGGGTTGATTGTCCTGGAGCTTTTCATCCTGCGAAGGAGGCGGGAGAGTTGATGGATGGCGTCTACTTCTCCGAGCCCCGTCTCCTCATCCTCGTCCCCCTGATCCTTATCGCGAGCGTGGTGAGCCTCCGGTGGAACAGAAACAGGCTCCTCGTCTTGAGCAGGGCCGTCATATTCTGCCTCCTGGCGGTGGCCCTCGCGAACCCCTACGTCACAGTGACCGAGACGACCACGACGAAACGGCCCTTAATAACCGTAGTCTCGGACCTAACCGCCTCGACGGAGATATTCGATCGAGGTGCAGCAGAGAGGGTCCAGGCGGACCTTCCCGACTCCCAGCTCAGAACCTTCTCGGGGACGGCTACTCCTTTGGGTGACAAGATCCTTCAATATTCCCAGCAGGGAGGAGCCCTCCTCCTGGTCACTGACGGCTACAGCAACCAGGGGCGGAGCATGGAGGAGTCCCTGGCCCTGGCGAGGTCCGCCAACTCCACCGTATTCGCCCTGGAGATGGAGCCGGAGAGGGAGGACTACGGCGTCGAGATCTCCGGGACGAACACAGCAATTCTTGGGGGGGATTATCCCTTCACTGTCATCGTTAGAAGCGCCACCAGCGGTTTTGAGGGCCTTCTCACCGTCAAGGCCGACAACTCAGTCATATTCCAGGACAGGGTCTCTGGGGAAGAGAGATCGGCCTCCATCAAGATATCCCACCGGTTTTCGTCTACGGGAACCCACCTCATCGAGGCGACGATAAACTTCCCCCAGGATACCCAGAGGGAGAACAATCGGTATCAGAAGGCCGTTTACGTCGTCCCCAAGCCCAACGTCCTCCTGGTGGCTGATGGGGAGTCTCCCCTCTCGAAGGTATTATCCGAGCAGTACAAGCTCACTACCACCGCCACCTTCACGAGAGACCAGCTGGGACCCGATGGTAAAAGGTACAAGGCGGTGGTCCTGGACAACCAGAAGTACGGCCCCGAGCTGGCAAGCCTGAAGGAGTACGTCCGAAACGGCGGTGGCCTCGTGGTGGTGGGAGGCGAGGACGCTTTCGACTATGGAGATTACAGGAACAGCACCCTTGAAGACGTCCTGCCGGTGAAATCGGTACCCAGCATCTTCGAGGGCGGGAAGACGACGGTCGTCATCATGGACATCTCCGGGAGCACCCGAAGGGAAATGTCTATCGGTGGCGCCACCTTCCTCGACTACGAGAAGGCTCTGGCCATAGAGATCCTCAGGTCGCCGGAGTTCAGAGACGATCGTGTCGCCCTCGTCGTCTTCGGGACCGAGGCCTTCGTAGTCTTTACACCGACCCCCATCGCCGGAAAGGAGATCATGATTCAGGACCGGATATCGAGCCTCTCGCCCCAGGTGGGAGCCCAGGAGGAGACCCAGCTCAATGTGGGCCTCGCCTTGGCGTGGGATCTCCTCAACGCCAGCAGCAGTGAGGGGGAGGTGATCGTCATCTCCGACGGCCGGATCAGAGAGTACCCCGAGGTCTTCGAGGATTCGATGAGGATGATCCAGGATATGGATGCCAAGGTCCACCTGGTGGAGGTCAAGTCCTTCGAAGACTCTCCGGGAGGTTTCAGAGACCTCGCCGCCAGGTCCGGAGCCGAGTACCATTCCGCCGTCTACCCGAGCTCCGTGGCCATCAGGGCCGAGACGAGGCAGGGGGAGTTGGAACTTCCGGAAGAGGAGGAGATCCCAGCCAGCGGCTATGCCCTGATGATCGCAGATCCGAAACACTACATAACCTCCGATCTCAGCTTATCCGCCAACGCCACCGGGTTCAACGACGTCACCCCCAAGTCGGGTGGACAGAGGCTGGTGGTGATGCTCGACGGAAAGCCGATCCTAACCTCGTGGAGGTACGGCCTGGGAAGGGTTTCTGCCTTCACCACCGACAACGGCGCCGCCTGGGCGCCGGAGGTCTATTCGGCCAGAAACTCGGCCCTCATATCCAGGACTGGGAACTGGGCTGTCGGCGACCCCAGGCCCGAGTCCGGAAGGATAGATGCCGAGGACGGATGGCTGGGAACCCCCCTCAAGATCACCATAATGAGCCCTACCCCTCCGAAGATCGGGTCTGGCCAGGTGGAGAAGGTGGGAGAGAACCGGTACATGGCGATCGTAAATCCCGAAAGGCAGGGGATATACAGCGTGGGAGATTACGGGATAGCCGTCAACTACCCCTTGGAGTTCAGATATGTGGGCTTCAACCCAGACTTCTCTAGACTGGTGATGTCGAACGGCGGGAAGGTCTTCTCCGAGGCGGAGGTGGCGAGAAGCCTCGTGGAGGAGGCCAGAAAGAGGAGCGAGATTACAGCCCAGCAGAGGGTTAGCCGTCGGTGGTTCCTCCTCTTTGCAGCTCTGGCCATATTCCTCGCAGAGGTCGTTATCAGGAGGCTGAGAGAGGTGAAAAGGTGATGATAAAACGCCTGGGACGACCATGGAAGGATCTTCGGCCGTATCAGGACGGATTTTTTTGAGGTCGATCTGAACTCGGAGGGAAAACTCCGAAGGCGATGTATCATCGTTTTCGGCTGGCTCCCCCCTGGTCACCAATAGCTATTTACCTTATTGATATCAAGTCTGCTAGAAGATTGGCTCATTTACATGACCTATTGTGATGGCGAGGAATGAGTTCATATATTCTGTGGAGGTAACTACCAGAAGATGAGTTCCGAGATGTGCCCAGTATGTGGCCTTCCCAAAGACCTTTGCATATGCCAAGAGGTAGCCAAGGAGCAGCAGAGGATCACGGTGAAGATCAACAGACGAAGATACGGAAAAGAGGTTACGGTGATTCAGGGAATAGATCCTCACGAGATAGATCTCAACGAACTAGCAACATATCTCAAATCGGAGCTTGCCTGCGGTGGGACCGTCAAGGGCTACGGCGTTATCGAGCTGCAAGGCAATCATACCGGGCGTATAAAGAAGATCTTGGTTAAGAAGGGCTTCGGAGAAAATCAGATCCAGATTAGTTCCTGATAATCCGCACATTCATCCTCTCCGCCCTTTTTCGGAGACATCTTTTGGCGCTAGTTAGCTGCTAGTTAGCTTTGCGGGAGGTAAAGGGCTGCTGGGATCTATGCGTCATCCCTGAGCAGTTATATGAAAAATTAATAAAAAGTCGGCAGACTACTGCTGGAGCTTAGCAGTGTTGACTTTTTTGATCGGCTGATCGAGACCGAGATCGGAGCCCTCTGCCAGGACTATGGCGAAGATCCACTCGCTCAGCTCAGGGCAATGTTCGGGCACGCATTCGTTTATGCAACCCGCGCAGGGCTCGAACATTTCACCAACGAGAAGCTGCCTAAAGCGACCAGAGGAAGAGGGAACCCCGGCGTACCGAAGCCGATATGTCCTCACCCCATCGACCGATTCAGGCTCCCTGGTGATGATATCCTCTTTCAAGAGCTTCAATACTATCCGAGAGCATTTGCGAGAATCGATATCCAAACACTTCCACAGGTCGCTCTGCAGAACCCCATCCTCACACGACTTGATGTACTCCAGCGCTTCCTCATACATCTGGACACCCGGACAGTCACTCAACCGGACTAATGAGGATTATGTTGTTCCCACGGAGTATCACTGAGCCCAGCGATCGCGCCCTCTCACCATCTACGATCTCTACCGTCTCCAGCAGATGGAGGTTCAAATAGTCGTCCACACTGTTCAGGGTTCCCTCCAGAACGTGTCGTTCTGACCCCTTCATCTCCACCTTGATCTTGGACCCGATCAACGTTTGTACTTTCTTAGTTGGAAACACAAGTTTTGCCTCTCGCTCGTTTTTTATGGGCACTCAGCCCTCGGCAAGTGCCGCCTTCAGAGATGATCCACCAAATTGAGCAGAACCATATTAATGCTACGGACTTAAAATGGGGGCGATCAAAAGTTCACGCACTAGACCGCCACAACTTCCTTTATGCCGTCTACGTTCTTCTTCAGCTCTCGTTCTACGAAATTCTTGAGGGTCATCTGGGAAAAGGGGCATCCAGCACAGCTTCCGGTCAGCTTCACACTGACCACACCATCTTCGGCGATGTCTACCAGCTCAATATCTCCGCCTTCCATCCTCAGAGCATTCCTGATGACCTCAAGCACAGACTCCACTTCTCGTCTCAAATTCGGCATGGATGCTTAATCTCCTCGTACTTTCATAACCGTTACCTTTTGCCCCATTATCGTATACCTTATTCCTTTTAAAGCTTGTTCCAGACCCTTGACTATCGGCTCGCAATCTCCATCTATCACCGTATTGACCAGAACTCCAGGTTCTGCATGATGTCTTACCGCCTCTATAGTCATCTCGGGGTCCTCCTTCAGCCGAAAATCTCTCCACTCTTTGGGAGCCATGCCCTTGTACTCATAGAGATAAAATCCCGTTATTCCCAGTTCAGTGAGGGTGTTTATCACGGGGCCCAAATGCTCGTGATCTACAAATATCTTGACCAACGTCTTCATAAAATCCCATCATAATGTTTCGACATGAGGCTTTAAATAACTTCCCCGTGTAGAGATCTTCGGCCACCAGATACGCTTTTATCCAGTCAGAGGGCTTAACCCATTGATCGATATGTCATGTAAGGACATCCGAGACGTGCTCTTAGAGGCGGGAATATCCATCGACGACGTCGTCAGTTCGGCCCTGGAGCTTTACGTTCCGCATCCCGGCGTTGAGACTAGAAATAAGGCCGAAGAGGGATTTCGAAGAGAGCTGGACCTCGCCCTCTCTGATCCAAACCTATGTCTTCTGATATACGCAGGGGTGCTCCTAGAGGAGGAGGGGAAGAGGGAAAACCTCCCGAACATGAGAAGCTCCGATTACGAGAGGGACCTGACCTACCTCATAGCCGACGAGGTGATCGGGATGACCATAGCCAAGTACATCGGAGGGTACAAAGGCTCCTTCGATTATGTCAGATATGATAAGGCCAAGCCCGGGATCCTGGGGATCCTCGGACCCTTCATGGACGACGTCATCGCAGGGCTGATCGGCGGAGTCTCAGCGAACATGTACACTCGGGCGGTGTTCGACTGAAAGATCTCCTCCTCGCCCTCAAGGGAGGCTTCGGCTTTCTCTCCACCATACCCGTCGGGATATCTATGGAGGGGATCGAGGCCCTGATGAGACACATCTATGTATTCCCCCTGGTGGGGGCAGCCCTGGGCCTGATCTACGCCGCCTTCGCCCTTGCCCTGACGGAGATCACACCTCCTGGGATCGCAGCAGCCCTCATCATTGTTGTGATCTACAAGCTCTGCGGGATAAACCATGTCGACGGCCTCGCAGACTTCGGGGATGGGGTATCTGCCCACACCACCGTCGAGAAGAAGATCAGCGCCATGAAGGACATCTACATAGGGACCGGTGGCGTCGTCTTCGTGGTGGTGGTGATCCTCGCCTTGTACGCTTCCTTGACGGCGATACCTCGTGAAGTCCTTCCCATCGCCCTGGTGGTGGCAGAAGTGACCGCCAAACAGTCCATGATAGCCTTCGCGGCCTTCTCGGAGCCCCTTCACAAAGGCTTCGGCTCGATCGCCATCGAGAGCACCAGTCGGTCCGACTTTTTCGCTGGACTGATCATAGCAGCCCTGATTTGCGGAGCCCTTGCGGGCCCCCTCGGCATCGCGGTCCTCCTCGCCGCCCAGGTCACTGCCCTCTACATGACGATAGTCTCCAGGAGAAACTTCGGCGGGGCCACCGGCGACGGCTTCGGTGCCACAAACGAGGTGGCAAGATGCTTCGCCCTCGTCTCTGCCGCGATATTGACGACCGACGGACTAGTAGGGGAGGTTCTCTTCTGGACGCCGTGGTGATGGCAGGAGGGCTTGGGACCAGGCTACAGATGGGGGAGAAACCGATGGTCCGGCTTCTCGGACGGCCCCTCATCGATTGGGTAGTTTCTGCCCTCCGGGACAGCTTTGTCGAGAGGGTCTTTGTGGCGGCCACGTCCAGCGTCCCCGAGACTAGACGGTGGGCCGAGGAGGAGGAGGGGCTCCTCGTGATGGAGACGCCGGGGGAGGGGTACGTTCCTGACATGATCTTTGCGGTCGAGGAGGCGGAGATCACAGAGCCGGTCCTGATCGTGATGGCGGACCTCCCTTTATTGAAGGGAGAGATCATAGACGAGATCATCGAGGCCTACGAGGAAGTCCCAGAGCCAGCCCTCTCCGTCCACACGCCCCTCGATGTATATAGACGGATCGGGGGGAAGCCCGACGCCCTCTTCAACTACCGGGGGCGGTTCATCGTCCCCTCGGGGGTGAATATCCTCCTGGGCTCGAGGATAAGGTTTGAACAGGAGGACTACCACCTCATCCTCGACCGGATAGAGCTGGCGGTGAACGTCAACTCTCCGGGGGACCTGGCGATCTGCGAGGCGGTCCTCCGGGGAGATCTGAAATCCCGAATTTGAAGAGCAGCTGAATCTTTCGAGGCGAAGATATGGATTACGTTACCATAGATGGCGAGAAATACTCGACGGAGGACCTGGAAGTCCTCTCCGGGGAGACGAGACCTTTGGAGCCCAAGGCGTACATACTTCTGCTGGCGAGAGTGCTAAAAGACCCTCTCAGCCTGCCAAGAAGGCTGAAGGAGATCTGTTCACTCAAGCTGAACGACGAGGAGAGACGAGACCTCCGGATGGCCTTAATCAGGGTCCAGATAGAGAGCGAGCTGAAGATGAACGAGGACATTCAGAGGTACCAGCAGAGAAGGTACGTATCCCAGGTGATCGAGATTCTCCTCTTCAAAGAACTGCTTCTCGCGTCGGGGGAGCCAGAAGAGATCGAATGAAAAGCTCGCAAGCGACAACCAGACCTAATTTTCTGATGAGAATAGGCTAAAAATCAGATCCTGATAAAAAAAGAGGGAAAAGTGTCCCCACAGGGGACACACTCTTCATCTCCATTACTTCTTTGGTGGCCACTGCTTTTCCATCCAGCCGGGTATACGGCCCGAGTCCTCGGGCCCCACCAGGGCCTTGACCTTAAACTGGTAAAGGTCTTCCAGCTCGCCGCTGAACTTGGCGGCCATTCCTGGAAGGATGAAAGATTTGTGGCTGGTCTTCTCGAAGTCAACTCCCGCCTCGGCGAATGCATCCTTGATCTTGCTGGGGGTGATCTGGCCGCCAGCGACGGATGCCTGGACGCCGATGCCGTCAGTGTTCACCGCCAGTAGGTAGGAGTCGATGTTGTTGGACGCGAGGTCAGACTCCACAGTGTAGTAGGTCAGAGCGAAGTTGGTGGTGAGGAAGATCGGCGAGTCCTCCGTCGGGTTGCCCACCTTGTTGAGGCCGGGCTTCACCTGGACGGGGGTCCTGGGGTCGGTATAGATGTTGAACCTCAGGTGCATGTCGGGCATGACGCTGTGGGGCTCCATCGAGTGCTTGATCATGATGTCAGCGCCGCGGATGACGAAGGTAGCCGACAGGACGCTCTCCCAGTAGGCAGCGCGAACAGGATCCTTGGTGGTCATCCAGGCGTTGATCGGCAGAGCCATCACAGGATAGTTGAAATCCTTCTGGCCCTCCTCGGTGGCGGCTCTCCGGAGCTTTATGAAGTTCTGGAGTGACTCCTGGAGCTTCTCGCCGTTTGGCGCAGTGCCGGGGTCCAGGACTAGGTCCTTAAGTCCCATCTCGCTGAAGGTCTGGGCCATGCCCTTGAGGCCGTCCAGGTCGAAGGGCACTCTCAGAGTAACGGGGACCTTGTAGTCGTAGGCGAGCTGGGCTACCTCCTTCCAGTTCTCCTTGGTGGCAGCGTAGATGAGGGGCCTCTTCTCTGCACAGACCTCGAGGCCCGCCTTCAGGACCTTGGGATCGAAGGAGCAGAGGATCAGGGGCTTAGCGGTATTCTCTACCACTTTTTTGACGCAGGCTGCAAACTTGGCGGGGTCGCCGGTGACAGACCTTACAGCCACCATCTCGACCTGTTCCCAGTTGCCGATGTAGAACTTCCGCCAGGTGTCGATCAGCTTGACCCTCTCGACGAGGTCGGCCTCGTTCATGGCATCAGAGACATCGTAGGCGAATGGGGGCTTGTTGAAGAAGGTCATCTGGTGGCGGTACATTACGTCCTCGCCACCGACCTTCAGCTGATTATCGCCGGTTCCGACGTAGACGAGAGCGACCTCGGGAGCGATGACCTCCTTGAGAGAAGCCAGCTTCTTTGCGTATTTCTTCTGGTTTTTCTCCTCGAAGAGGGGCTTGCACTCGTCGATCGTCCTCTCTCTTGCGATGAGACCTGCTGCAAAGGCCATGCAGGTCTGCTCACCACATTCGCCGCAGTTGGTCTGGGGCAGGAACTTGTAAAGGTTGAGTGGGCTAGATTCCTTCAAGGCTATCACACCTCCATTGAGATCCAGTTGGTGGTGTCAGGTGTCTCCGCCTTTACCAGGCCCATCAGAGACTGGGTGATCTCCTGCAGGTAGGCGACGGCAATCGGGTTCATCATCATGAAGATGTCGACCCCGGCCATGGCCAAGGAGAACCCGGTGAGAATCTCCCAGATGGGGCCTCTCAACATTCTGTCACCCCATGAAGAGTCGTCCTTGTTGGGGGAGTTGACCATCCAGGCCTCTCGAACGCCCCAGGCGTTTGTGGTACCGGAGGACATGGGGAAGTTCAGCTCCTCGTCGCCCTTCAGGCCGCCGAGCCTGATCCTCTCCATGTTGGTGTAGGCGAAGTCCATGCCGTATGCGAGGGCTGCCGTGGTCGGGTCCATGACGATGGAGTCTCTGGGGACGCCCGCGACCTTCATCAGCTTTCTGTCCAGTTCCTTCTGGGCGTTGATCTCCAGTTGGGTCCAGGCGAGACAGACGTTGTTGTTCGCAGCACAGGACTTTCCGATGGCCTCCCAGTCCAGGTTCAGGCTGGCGCTGGCGATGAGGGCTCGCTCGCCCTGGGCCACCTCGCTGGCCTTGGAGAGGACCTCTACGTCCTTCTCGGGGTTACCGCTGCCGCCGATGACGATCGGCACATCAACGGCCTGGAGGACGTCCTCGACTACTTTCACTGCTTCCTTGGCTGGGGTGTCCTTGATCAGAGGGTCGGTGCTGATCAGGTGGGTTGTGACCAAGTCTGCGCCGAACTCCTTGACCGCCTTCTTGGCCCAGTCGGCGGGATCGCTCATGACGTCCTCGTAGTGCATCTTGACGGCTTTCGCCATGCCGATGGGCATATCGAATACGTCGATGGTGACGACGGGCCTGTTGGGCATTGCAGCGTCGTAGAAGAAGGGCATCGCCTTCTCGCCGCCGATCTTGATCACGTGACCTCTCGATCCGCCCTCGGCCTTGGTGGCCCCGAGCTGGACCTCCTGGATCTGGGTCTTCCAGGTCTTGTCGGTGCCCACTGCGAACTTGGCACTCTTGAGAGTGTCGGGTATCTTGAAGGCCGGAACTTCGGGTGCGGCCTTGGCCAGCTCTGCGGGTGCGGGCGATATGGCCTGAGCCACCGCCACCGGCTGAAGCAGGCTCTCTACAGGATAGCCGAAGGCTTTGGCCATGTTGACCAGCTGGACCGCCACCTTTGCGACCTCTTCGCCGAAGTAGTAGGCGAAGAGAGGTCCTACGCCCCCAGCACCAGTATCTATCTCTAGTTCTATGTCTCCCTCGATGGTGACGCCCTCGAGGGACTTCACGTCCATTTCCGCAAGTTTCTTATTTAAGTCGGATATGTTTAGTTTCTCTCCCATGTTCATCTCCCCTCATAGACCGATCTCTTTGATTATCCGCTCCTCCACTTCCACTACGGCAGGAGAGTCGTCTGGCAGGTCGACCAGAGGGTCGCCGACCAGATCGAGCCGAGCTACAGTCTCATCGTAGGGAATTAAGCCGATAACCTTCAGGCCCAGACCGCTTGCTACCTCTTGGATCTGATCTTTAGATAGCTCGTGAACCTTGTTCGCAATGACGTAGAGGTTGTTGTACTTCAGATCCAGCTCGTCGGCGAGCTGTCTGATCGTCTCTGCTGTCTTGAGCCCCCGGCGAGATTCGTCGGTGACCACGATCAACGAGTCCACTTCAGAGATGGTCTTGCGGCTCAGATGTTCAAGTCCCGCCGGAGAGTCCACGAGGACCAGGTCATAGTCGTCTATGGTCTCGTCCATGATCCCTTTCAGCAAAGAGTTGAGATAACAGTAACATCCAGACCCTTCCGACCGGCCCATCACCAAAAGATCGTATCCGTCCTTCTCCAGAAGCGCTTCGAAGATCTTCGCCGCGAAAAGCTGCTTCTTGTCATAATCGGGCGGCAACGAGATTCGAGAATCCTGGATCTCCTCTCTTATGTCGCCCACGGTCATCTCCACATCATCCCCCAACGCGTCTGCAAGGTTTGCGTCTGGATCGGCGTCTATGGCCAGGATGGTGGGATTATCGTCTCGTTTCAATAGAGACCTGATTATAATTGCGGTGACCGCGGTCTTTCCGGTTCCGCCCTTTCCGGTTATCGCTATAACTTTCCCCACGGTGCTAGCCTTCTACTTGCCCTTTGCGCTCTTCGGCTTTATGACGACTTCCTTGATGGAGATATTGGCGCCTCTCAGCTCGAGAACCATGCCGCCGGATCCGCCTGCGGGCATCGCAAAGGCGGGAGCTGCTCCTGCTGCCGGTGCCGCTGCTGCCGCCGCCGCGGCGGGGGCAGCTGCTTCAGGCTCCTTCTTCTTCAGCTTAAGTGATAACTTCTTGCCAGCCATAATAATCTCTCCCTCTAGATCTCTCCCACTTCTCATCGAAAACCACCGTCGCGCCAGAGATGCGACGGTCTAGACAAACCCTCTCACTTAAGATATAGGAGGGAAAAGGCGGACGCTCACTTGGCGAGCGTCACCTTCTCGATGGTAACCTTGGCGTCCTTGAGGATCAGCTTGATCCCGCCAGATCCGCCTGCAGACATCGCAAAAGCAGGAGCTGCTCCTGCTGCCGGTG
>Ga0334899_1000533_pt1 | contig 47041 bp, 38 predicted proteins | sample GraSluR3_MG_FD_207219 | JGI IMG/M metagenome (GOLD analysis project Ga0334899, IMG submission 207219) | Sludge microbial communities from methane-producing bioreactor in Wageningen University, Netherlands - Granular Sludge_8_08-R3 | ecosystem: Engineered > Bioreactor > Anaerobic > Unclassified ...
GTACTTCGCATTGACCGCGCCGCCGGCACGGCGATTGCCCGGGCAGAGATAGCAGTCGGGATCGTAGGCCGGCCTTCGATCGTCGGCTCCCGGCTCTTTCCGGCCTTGCCAGGGCCGCTTCGTGCGATGAGGCGAGACGAGGATCCATTGACCCGTCAAGGGGTTGTAGCGGCGGTGGGGATGATCGTCGGGATGAAACAACGTGGACATGGCTTCGCGATAGCGCGGCCTCGACTGCCGAAATGGTCGGGGAGTATCAAGGATTCTAGGGCAGCACGCGCCGGGCCGCCAAGGGGGCGCCGGGGCCTTCCCGTGCTATGCTGACGCTTGCACCCGAAAACTCCCCTTCGAGGAAAAGCAAGACCATGCCCTCGCCGGGGCGCAAATCCTCGCGGAACTCCCAGAATCACCGCCATGCGGCCTCCGATGACGTCAACTCCCAGCCCACGGCCCGATCGGTATCGCGCCGCCGAGCAGTTTCTCGACGGGCGGATCAACTACGAGCGGGCACGGACCGTGCCCTACCACGCCCGTAACTTCAAGCTCGACCGAATGCGCGCGTTGCTCGGGCGACTGGGACACCCCGAGCAACGACTGCCGATCGTGCACGTCGCGGGCACCAAGGGCAAGGGCTCGACCGCGGCCATGCTCGCCGCCGTGTTGTCGGCCTCGGGCTACCGGACCGGGCTTTTCACCTCGCCCCACCTCGATCGCGTCGAGGAACGCATGTGCATCGACGGGCGGCCGTGCTCGGCCGATGAGCTGGTCGCCCTGGTCGAGCGAGTCAGGCCGGCCGTCGCCGCCATGGACGAGGCCGGCCGCGACCCCGACCCCGATCGTGGCCCCACCTACTTCGAGATCATCACGGCGATGGCCCTGTTGCACTTCGTCGGCGCCGAAGTCGACCTGGCCGTCCTGGAGGTGGGCCTGGGAGGCCGGCTCGACTCGACGAACGTCTGCCGGCCGGAGGTCTCGGTCATCACGAGCATCAGTCTCGACCACACGGCTCAACTGGGCGACACCCTCGAAGCGATTGCCCGCGAGAAGGCGGGAATCGTCAAGCCGGGTATTCCCGTGGTCAGCGGGGTGACCGAGCCCGGCCCGCGCGAAGTGGTCCGGGAGGTGTGCGCCGTCCGAGGCAGCCCGCTGGTCGAGTTGCGCACCGATTTCGATTTCGAGTATTCCCCGCCCCAAGGCCTCGAATGGGCCGCCGGCCCCGGGAAGATCGACTTCCGCCGCCCGGGGTCGGACGACTGGACGTTTCGCGACGTTGCCGTCGGGCTGGTCGGGCGCCACCAGGCGACCAACGCGGCGTTGGCCATCGCCGCCCTGGACGAGCTTCGACATCGGGGTTGGCCTGTCCCCCGCGCATCGGTGTACGACGGGCTGGCCGGCGTGCGTCTGCCCGCTCGCTTCGAAGTGATTGCCCGCCGACCCACGATCGTCATCGACGGAGCCCACAATGTGGCGTCGATTGCCTCCCTCATCGGGACCATCGACGAGAGCTTTTCGCGCGGCCGGCGGTGGCTCCTGTTTGGCACGACGCTCGACAAGGACGTGCGCGGCATGCTTCGCCTTCTGCTCGCGGCATTCGATGGGGCGGTTTTCACGCGGTATTCGAACAACCCCCGGGCCGTCCCTCCCGAGCAGTTGCGCGCCACGGCGGTCGAGCTGACCGGGCGCGCGCATCGGGTCTGCGATCGCGCCGCCGACGCTTGGCGGACGATTCGGGCGCAGGCCGCGCCCGACGATCTGATCTGCGTGACCGGCTCCTTCTTTCTCGCGGCCGAAATGCGGGCACTCGTGGGCAAAACCCTGGAAAAACGCGAGCCGGGCATTCAAGATGGGTAAGGGCCCGCGATTTCCACCGCGATTTCGACCGTTTCGCCGAGGAGGCCGTTCATCATGACCGCTAAGATTTGGGGAGTCGCCGCGCTACTGACTTTCGTGGCCGGTGCGCCGATGGGCATCGGGCAGGACGTCTCCGACCCCGAAATCCAATCGTTGCAGGCCCGGGCCCGGAAGTTCCTCGATGCCCTCGCGCGAGGCGATGCGCAGACGGCCTATCCGGAACTCCTGACCGGCAGTCCCTTGCGCGCCCAGACCAAAGCGATCGACGACCTGATCGAACGTACCCGGCAACTCGAAGGCCGCTACGGGAAGCATCTCGAGAGCGAACCGATCGCGCCCCAACGATTGGGGAAGGACCTGGCGTTGATCCGGTTTCTCTACAAGTGCGAAGAGTACCCGGTCGTCTTCTACTTCACCTTCTACCGCCCGCCCCACCGGGAACTCCCTTCGGACGACGACGCCTGGCGGGTGATCTCCGTCCGCTTCGACAGCGAAATCGAGCTGCTTGCCCTGGCCGTGCAAGGGGGCACCGGCAAGTCGCCGTGACCGCGCGGGGGCGGCCGGCCCGCGCCGCCGTGCGGCGAGTCGCGCCGAATCGGGTCAACGCGCGTCGCGGTGCATCGTGGGAGCAGGCCGGACGGCCTCGGGGAAGGGAGGCCAGTTGCCCTCGGCCAGCCGGTCGGCCGCCTGGCCGCCCTCGCGGTCGGCCGTGAAGTAGTCGTCCCACCACGTGTCGAGCTTCCGCAGGGCGGTGGGCAAATCGTAGACCTTGAGGATCGGCCGGGGTTTCCCGGAGCCGTTCCCCGGCGGCGGGCCGTCGGCGCGCTGGACCACCAGATCCTTCTCGATCAGCTTGCGAACCGCGTCGTCGACCTCGAAATCGGCGTCGACGTCGAACTGCCGGCGCAGCCACTGTTCGACGCGCCGGTCGAGCGCCTCCGCCGTATAGTCGCGGTCGCGCTCCACGTACAGCAGGAAGTACGCCAGCAGCGTCTCCTTGGTCTCCTCGGCCTCGGCGGCGTCGATCAGGCGCGTCAGGGCGCTGACGTTGTTGGCCAGGTTCTGGAAGTAGAGGCTCGTCGACAGCTTCTGCATGTACTTCGTCTTGCACCTGAGAAAGCCGAACACGCCCTTGAGAAGGGCGCCCACGAACCCCCCCACCACGATCAGCAGCAGCATGGGCGAAATCGCCGCGGCCATCACGACCTTCAGAATCGGCGCGAACAGACCACCGGCGACGGTCGAACCGAGCTTCAATCGGTCGAACAGGCACATGCGAAGCTGCACGTGCGGCGACGTCATCTGGAGGTCTTCGACCACCACGTCCTTGAACAGCTTCAACAGCACGGCGTCGCCGCGCGGCTTGGCCGTGCGCACCAGCAAAGCCACGCGCGAAAAGACCCGAAGCATCCGGTCCTGCTTCCGCCAGAGCGTCGTCCATGCGCGGAAAGAACGCCGTTGCTGGCGCACCCCTCGATAGAACACCCGAAGGTCCTGGTACTCGTCGAGATTCACCCGAACGGCCAGCCCCAAGTGGTTTCGCGACTCGAGACAGGCGACGAGCTGCTCGCGGGTCAGCTCGACGTAGTTGCCCTCGACGAGCAGGCGTTGGAACGCCTCCTTCAACTCGGCAAACTGCGAATCGCGGTCGCGGGGCGATGGGTCGCGAAGCGGCAGCGTATCGCGGTCGGGGTCGAAGGGGTCGTAGAGGGCCTTCAATCGCTCGACCCGCTCGAGAAACTCGAAGTGGAATCGCGCCTGGATCATCCGGAACAGCGCCTCAAATTGCCCCCGCTCGACGGCCGAAAAACGGTCGTCCTCGAGGATGCGTTCGAGGATCGACGCCGTCGGAACGGGAAGGAATCGCTCCCGAGTTTCGAGGAAGGCCAGGTTGGGATTCGCGTTCATCGATTGTGCCCGTCTGCTGCGTCGCGCGCCCCTGGTTGGCGTCATGATAGCCGGGACGCCGCCTTCCACGCCACGCATGCCCGTCGTTGCCCGTTCGGCCCGTCAATGTAGGCCCGGGCATGCCTCGCGGCAAGTCGAATGAGCCCGCCGACGCCAGGAAGTCGGGCGGGGACCCAAGGAGCCGCTTGCAAAGATCGGGTCGACAGGGGACACTGGATGAGGAGGGATATCAGAGCGATTCGCCCATCCCGCCCGGGCGGCGGGCCAGGGCGGTTGCGGCCGGAGCGACACTATGACGCACGAACCGACGGGCACCGAAACATCTCCGATCACCGACTGGGACAGCATGTACCGGGAGGGCACTCCCTCATGGGAGACAGGCCGCCCCGCGGCCGAGCTGATCCGCGTCCTCAACGAGGGTCGCATCCCGCGCGGCGAGGCGCTGGAGATCGGTTGCGGCACGGGAGCCGACGCGGTCTGCCTCGCGAAACACGGCTTCGACGTCACGGCCGTCGATTCCTCGCCCATGGCCCTCGAACGGGCACGAACCCGCGCCCGGCTCGAAAACGCATCCGTCATTTTCGTGCTCGACGACGTGTTCGGCTTCATCAAGCACGCCGGGCCGTTCGACTTCGTCTACGACGCGGGGTTCTACCATTACCAACGCCAGGTGGATCTGGATCGCTATCTCGACTTGCTCTGGCGAGCCACGCGCCCCGGGTCGTACTACCTCGGGCTGGTGGGCAGCACGGGAGAGGAGGCGGAAGGCGGCCCCCCCCAGGTCTCCGAGGACGAAGTCCGTTTCGAGCTTGGCCGGCTCTTCGAGGTCGTCGCGCTTCGGCATTTTGCGTTCGAAAGCCCCTTCCGCAAGGAAGGATACCTCGGCTGGTCGTGCTTGATGCGGCGACCGGTCATTCCCCGTTGATCGTCTCGGAACCATCGGCCCAACCCGTAGCGCTCGGAGGAGGATCTCTCGATGAATCGAACGGAACGGAGCATCTCGTTGGCCGCGGCCATGGTGCTGCTTGCGACGAGTTGCCGCCCCACGCAGACGGAACCTGCCAGCCCCTCTTCCCCGAGCGAGCCGGCCGCCCAAGCCGCGCCGGCGATCACCGAGTCCGCCGATCCCGAGGCAGTGGCGTCGGTGGCTCCCGAGCCCGGCCAGCCGACCGGCGACCAGGCCGGCCCATCCGACTCGGAGGTCAAGGGGAGCCGCGTTCTCGGCGCGGTCGGCAAGGCCCTCTGGAAGTCGGCCGGCAGCGCCGACGACGACGCTTCACGCCAGGCGCCGCCGTTTCAGCCCCCCAGGTAACGGTCGGTAACCGGTCTTGCGCGCGCTGCGCGCCGGTGACGTTGCCCTGGCCAGCGTCCCGGGTGACCGGCAAGAATGACCTTACCCTCGCTGCCTCGCACGCCGGTTTGGCACACCTTCCCGGACGGAGTGCCGTTCCGTCGCATGGGCGGGTCGGTTCCTGCCGGTCGTCGGGGGATGCCTCGTGCCGCGCGTTGTCCCCGACGCGCGTGCCGCAACTGCGCACGGCAACCTCCGCCCGCACCACGCGCCGGAATTGGCGCTTTCCGAAAAAATCGCGAACCCTGGGCGGTTGACACACGTACACTTCTCTGTACAATTGGTCACGTCAGGCCAACTCGTCGACGGAGAACCGTGTCATGGAAAGCGAAGTCCACGGTGCGTGCGGCGGTCGCGAGACGCGCTGGCGGTCGAACGGAGCCCGGCCGATCGCGGAGGTTATCGCCGAAGTGCTTGCCATGTATGAGCTTGCGAATCCAGGCGGACCCTCGCTGGCCGGTGCCTCTTCCTGTGGGGACGCTCACTCCCCGGTATGCGGTCGGGTGGTTTGCGGGTCGGAATCCTGAAACTCCCCTTGACCCGAACGCTCGCGGTGCTAATATCAACAATTGATTCAAGTAGAATTGTTACAAACGCCCGGGGATCGCGGCCCGCACGCGCGAGTTCCCGCGGCGTGACCCGTCGGTAACGGAACCCCTTTCCTGCATGGAGGTTGAAACGATGCTCCTTCTCAGCCGCAAGCGTGGAGAACAGGTCGTCATCGGCGACACGGTGACGGTCACCGTGATCGAGATCAAGGGGAATCGGGTGAAGCTCGGCTTCAACGGCCCACCCGAGGTGCCGATCCATCGTGAGGAGCTGTATCGCCGAATCGACGGCGCCGGCGCCACCCTCGAACTGGCCGAGACCACGTGACCCCCCGTCCACGGATCGCATCCCAAGGAAGGTAAGACCATGCTGCTTCACGCTCTCGCCGGTGATCCGGCCGGCGGCACCTCGGCGTTCGATCCCGACGGGCTCGCGGAGAAAGCCGAGCGAATCCGGGCGGCCCTCGAACTGCCGCACCACCCCCTCCCGAACGTCGACGCCGACACCTTGTCTCGCTACCACCGGTTCCTCGCCCGGAACCTTGCGCTGCCCTTCTCGGCCGAGTATCCCGAGGCGGCCGAGCCCGTCGGCGAGCGATTCCGCGAGGTGCTCGTGCTCGACGTTCTCGACCCGAGGCGGAACATCCCCGACGATTTCGGCGGCATCTACTGCCGGGTTTGCTCAGGCGACGAGACGTTCGAGATCCCGCTGGCCGAGTTGGAGGTCCCCGCCGACCATCCGAACCACCGGCTCGTCGAAGACTACTGGTACTGGTTCTGGAATTGGCGGTAGATGCCTAGCCCACCCGTTCCGCCCCGCGCAGGAGATCGGCGACGTTTCGAATCCCCACGCCGGGGCCCTCGGGAACGATGAGGGCCCCGTCGCGGCTCTCCAGGGGCGGGTCGAACCAGTCGCGGTACTTGTCGATCTCCCTCTTGTACTCCTGGTAGCGACCGACGTCCGGCGTGCAGGAGGCGAAGTGCAGCATGTACACGAATCCGAACCCGCCCGAAATGTGTACGGTCGTGGGCAGGCCGGCCAGGGCCGCCATGCGGGCGACCCGCGCCGAGCGAATCAACCCGCCGTAATACTGGAGATCGGGCTGCACGACGTCCATGCCTCGGCGGTGGATCATCCAGCGGAAACGCCACTCGCTGTATTCCTGTTCGCCGCCCGCCACCGGGATCGTCAAGGCGTCGGCCACGCGCTTCGTGTCGTCGAGATGGTCGAACGGGCAGGGCTCCTCGAAGTAGACCGCGCCGACCGCCTCGAGCATCCGCCCGATCGCGATCGCCCGGGGCGGGTCGTACGAGCTGTTCGCGTCGGCGTGCAGGTCGATCGCGTCGCCGAGCGTTTTGCGGGAGAGGGCAATCAGCCGTTCGGTGCGGCCGGGCATGGCGTCGGCATTGCGGCTCATCCGTCCACCCACCCGAAACTTGACGGCCTTGGCCCCGGTCTCTTCGACCAGACCCCGCAGGTGCTCGACCTCCTCTTCGGGCGTCGAGTCGCGCCGCCCGCTGGCCACGTAGAAGGGCACCTCGCGCCGCACGACATCCCCCAGCAGCCGGCCGATCGAGCGGTCGGCGATCCGTCCCAGCATGTCGAGCAGGGCGAACTCGATCCAGGCGACCGGACACCACAAGGCCAGCCCTTGCAGCTTGTAGTTGCTCTGCCAGCGGTAGACCTCGAACAGGTGCGATTCGAGGTCCCGCGCGTCCTTCCCGACGAAATAGGGCGCGACCAGTCGATGGAAGATCGGATGAAGGTACGCTGCCCGCGAGTTGGTCACCGCGACGCCCTCGGCTCCATCCCTCGACCGCACGTGCACGAAGTATTCGCGCCCCCGCTTCAACAGATCGACCGACTCGATGATTACCGGCGCGGGGAACGACTCGGTTTGCAGGACGGGCTGGGCGGCGGCCCGTTCGAGGTCCTCCATGCTGACGGGGGACGAGCCTTCCGCCGTCCCCGAGGCGGTCAACAACGAGGCGGCGCCGGCTCCGGCGGCCAGTCCAAACCAGCGGCGACGATCGATGGGCATGAGCAGTCTCCCGGCACTCGAGGCGATGTTCGACGCGTGCGGCCAGTCATTCTATCACGGCGGCCCGGGGGACGTTGCCTTCCCGGACGCCCCGCGCCCATAATGAGCCCGTTGCCGCGGCCTCGAAAACGCGACTGTCCGGGAGCCACTCGATGACCATGTTCCTCGAAGACCCGCTGCCGATCATCCTGGTCGGCATCGTGGTCGTGGCCGTGCTGGCTTTCGCCTACGTGAACGTGCGGCGCGGGGCCCTGTTGTGGGCAATCGCGGCGACCCTGGCCGTGGTGCTCGTGGGAGTCGCCGTCGAGCGGTTGGTCGTCACCGACCGCGAGCAGGTCGAGGCCACGCTCGACGGCGTGATCGAGGCCATGGAGGCCGACGACTGGGAGCGCCTCAAGCGGGATTACATCGCGCCCGGCGCGACGTACACCCTCCAGCGGGCGGAGTTCGCGCGCGGCCTCATTGCGGTCATCTCGGCCAAGGCGAATCGCCTCGAGGTCACGGTCAACCCGTTGACCAGCCCACCCACGGCCGAGGCGCAGTTCACCGGCGTGATCTCGTACCGCCTGCGCGATCCGGCCAACCAGTTTCCCTACGATTACTACGTGGCCCGATTCGTGGTCGAGCTGCAGAAGGAAGGCGACCGCTGGATGATCAGCAACCACGAGGAGCAAACCCGCCCGGTGTTCTGATCCTCGCTCGCCGGGAGCCGACTCACCGGGTATCGCGTCCGCGCGATCGTGGGCGCGCGGCGCGATTCCGCCGTTATTCTGGCTTTCAACCGGGAGACGCTCGAAACCATGGGCCTGCGCAGCCTGGCGTCGCGGTGGCTGGACCGCGTTTTTCCCGAGCGGCCCCTGGGCATCCGAGGCGAGCAGGTGGCCGGACGGCATCTGAGGCGCCTGGGTTACAAGATCCTCTCCCGCGGCGATCGCTTGAAGCCGGGCGAGCTCGATCTGGTGGCCCTCGACGGCGACACGATCGTCTTCGTCGAGGTCAAGACGCGGCAGTCCGACGACGCCGGGCACCCGGCCGAGGCCGTCGACGCGGCCAAGCAGCGACGCCTGACCCGCCTGGCCGTGACCTTTCTCAAGCGCCACGGGCTGCTCGAGTCGCCGGCCCGCTTCGACGTCGTGGCCGTCACCTGGCCCGAGAGCCGGCGCCGGCCGAAGATCGAGCACTTCAAGAACGCCTTCGAGGCGGTGGGGCGCTGGGAGTTCTATTCGTAGGGAAGTTCACGCCACGCACCCGCGCCCGGCCGGGAAAAGGCCGGGAGCGGGATCCGTGGGTGATTTTCGGGCGATGGACGCCGCGCGACCCCCATCGCCGAGCGATTCGCGGGCTCGCCGCCTACTGGAGGCGAACGTTGTCGGCGCGAGGCCCCTTGGGGCCGCGGCCTTCGTCGTACGTCACCGCCTGGCCCTCCCGGAGCGTCTCGAAACTCGCTCCCTGGACCGAGCTGTGATGGAAGAACAACTCGCCCCGTTCTCCGGCAATGAACCCAAACCCTTTGTCACCGATCAGCTTTTTGATCGTCCCTTGCGGCATTGCGCCACTCCTTCAGAAAAACATGAAACGCACCATCGGCAGCCATCTCCTTACCCAGGGCCCGTTCTCGTCGGGGAGGATAGCGACCGGATCGTAGAGGGAGAAAATCAACCGCGATTGGAGGGCGGCATCTTGAGCACAACACGCCGCCGCACAAAAAGCCGGGTGACCAGAACGAGAGCGCTTCGAAAGGGCCGGGCCCCACTTCGCTTCTCACAACTATTGTGGGTATCGTACCACGTCCGAGTGGCAAAGGCAATGGGAAGGCGCGGTTTCCGGAAAAAAACCGTTCTTCGTCCCCGCGCTGCCGGCTTCCATCGGGGGGGGCGATCGGGGCCCGCACAAAGCCGCGCCCGCCGGCCGCTCACCGGTCGCGTCGGGCCTGCGAGTCTTACGCTGTGACTTTTCCGCGCCGTGCGCGCATGCGGTGGAGCGGTGGAGCGGTGGAGTGTTGGAATGTTGGAATGTTGGAGTGTTGGGATTCGGCACGCATGGGGCCCATCCTTCCATCATTCCATCCTTCCATCCTTCCCTTTATCCGTTGCGCCACCCGCCGGGTCGGATGCGATCGACTTGCTCTTGCGATCGGCGCGAATCATCGTGCAGCCGCCCCGTCGCAGCAGGTGGAGGCTCCCGGCCAGCACGGCGGCCGCTGCCGCGAAGTGAAGGAACGTGGCCGGCACGATCTCGCCGCGAATCGAGCCACCGAGTTCCGCCCTCACGGCCGCGACGAAGACGATTACTGCGATCGACAATCCCAGCCACAGACCGACCATTACGCGGAGGCCGTGGCTTGGGTGCCGTGCGAGAAAGCAGGCCCAGACGGCCGTCGGCGTCCAGACCGCGCTGTACGCGCAGACGAACCCACACCAGAGCAGTAGACCGCCCCAGATGACGGCGGCCATCCTTTGCGCCTCGACGTCGGAGAGCTCTCCGTCGAGGCGTTGCGCCCAGTCGTCCATGGCGACTTTCGCCAAGGCCATCGACACGGCCACGGCCGCCGTCAGGCCGAAAAGGTGAAGCAGCCCGAACTGGCGCGCCTCGCTTGCCGAGTACCGGACCGTCTCGCCGGCGGGCAGGATGCGCCAGCCCCGGAGCGTTTTCACAATCCCCAGGGGAACCTGCGCGCACAGAAAGAACACGGGGATGAACAGGCTCATCCGCCCGACCTCGCGAATCGCCTCCAGGAACCCGGCGCGCTCTCCGGCAACCACGAGGCCGAAACAGAAGCAGAGGTACAACCCGGCAGTCGCCAGCAGAACGAGGGGCCAGCGCACCGCCAACGCAAACGGTCCCAGGGCCGCCCACGCGGCCAAGAAGCCGATCTGCCCGGCGACCGCCCCGACGAAGGCGAGGGCGAGCAGCCAGCCGATTGGCTCCAGGCGCTCGACGATGACCGGGGTCACAAAATCCAGCGCCGCGTAGGCGAGCAACAACACCAGGATCGTCCGATGCACCGCGCTCCGCGCCGGTGCGTGCCGAGGGTCGATCATCGCGCCTCCTCCGCCGGTGCCGCCGGCCCGCTCTGGATCACGTGCCGCTGCGAACATGATATCCCCCGCCGGCTTTCGCTTCAATCGCGCTACCCAAAACCGGGTGCCGTCAGGGCGTTTTTTCCCGCACGACGAGTCGCAGCAGCAGGGGCAGCACGACGAGGTTGCCGGCCAGTCCGCCGAGCATCGACAGGCTGACCAGGACGCCGAAGTAGATGGTGGGCACGAACTGGCTGGTCGAGAGCACGCTGAACCCGACGATGAGCGCCAAGGACGAAAACACCATGGCCCGGCCGACGGTCTGGTGGACGGCGGCCAGGGCGTCGTCGCGCGTCTTGCCCTCGCGGCGCGCCCGGCCAAAGGCGGTCACGTAGTGGATCGACGAGTCGATCGACAGCCCGACCGAGACGGCCGCGATCATGGCGGCGCCCATGTTGACCTTGAGGCCCAGCCAGCCCATCAGCCCCATGACGATCACGATCGGCAGGGCGTTGGGAACCAAGGCGACCAGGGCGAGCGTGAGGCTGCGGAAGGCAACGACCATCATCAGGCCGATGCCCGCCGTGGCGACGCCGAAGGTGATCCACTGGTCGCGCATCACGCTGTCGACCAGGTTGGTCAGCAGCACGAAGAAGCCCGTGACCTCGGCCCCGGGCGAGTCGTCGCCGGGCGGGAACTCCTCCCGGCTGATCCGGGCGACCTCGTCGATCAGCGCGAGCTTTTGGCCCGAGGGCTGCCGCTCCCGGGCGCGCAGCATGACCCGCAGGTAGTATTGGCCGGGCTGCTCGGGGTCTTCGCCGTGCAGGGCCTCGGCAAAGGCGGGCATCTTGCGCGTGAACAGCCGCAGCCCCACGCCCACCATGAGGTTGCGGCGAAACGACGACCTCTGCCCGTCGAGGTCGACGGGCGAGCCGGCGATCATGCCGTCGGCGAGGCTGAGGACCTTTTCGAGCCGGGCGACCGTTCGGCCCTGCTCGTCGCGCACGGCCGCTTCGCGCCGAAGCCGGTCTTCCAGCCGGCGCACGCGGTTCAAGTAGTCCCAGCCGAGGTCCTTGGGCGCGGGCAGGATCACGTCCCACACGCCGGCTCCGCCCAGCCGGGTCTCGACGAATTCGTAGGAGCGGGCGATGGGGCTGGCCGCGCGGAAGTTGCGGATGAAGTTGCTTTCGATCTCGAGCCGGCACACGCCCGCCACGGCCGCGGCGCCGATCAGCGCGGCGCCCAGGCCGAGCCGTCCGGGCCGGATTCGAATCGACTCGGCGATCCGGCCCAGTTCGCGGTCGAGGAGCCCCTCGCCCCATACGCGCTTGGGGTCGACATCGAAACGCCCCAAAAGTGCAAGCCCCGGCACGAGCAGGGCCGCGCTGGGCAGCACGATCAACGAGCCCAGGGCCATCATGCGCCCGAAGTCCTGCACCGGCCCCACCCGCGCCAAGGTGAGCGAGAAGAATCCCACCGCGGTCGTGGCGCACGACCAGAAGACCGGGGCGGCCAGCAGGCGCCCGGTGCGGCTCAGGGCGTCGCGCGGGGCGAGCCCGTCGCGGCGCGACTCGCGAAATCGCACGATCACGTGCACCACGGTGGCGACGCTCACCACGGTAACCACGGCCGTGAGCATCGAGCTGACCATGCTCAGGCGCCATCCCGACCCGACGAGCGCCGCCTTGGTCGCCAGCAACGTGAGTTGGACCACGGCGATGGGCACGAGCACCCAGCGGAGGCTGCGGAACGCCGCCAGGATCGTGGCGGCCAACAGGAGCGTGCACGCCCAGCTCAGGCGCCGCCCGTCGTCCTCGACGTAGCGGAATCCGTCGACGACCATCACCGGCTCGCCCACGATCATCCCCGGCGCAAGCGGGGCGGGAAGGGCGCGCATGATCGCGCGCATCCGCTCGATGACCTGCGGCCGGGGCACGCCGGTTTCCGATTCGGGCGTGAGCATGCACACCAGGGCCGACACGTCGACGTCGGAGGGGCCCTCGGCCTCGGGGTTGTGGGTGTACCCGGCAAAGAGCGCCCGGATCCGCCGGGCGCGATCGTCGTCGGGGTCGACGATCGACTCACCGATCGGCTGATCGAGGCTGACCACGCCCTTGACGCCGGCGACGGCCTCGAGCCTCGCCCGCACCTGGGCCAGGCGCTCGATGCCGCGCCCGTCGGGGTGAAGCAATTCCTCGTCGAGGTACACGGCCACGACGATCTCGTTTCCGCCGAACGACCGCTTGAGCTTCTCGTAGGGCACGAGCAGGGGATCGTCGGGGGCGAACATGTTTTCGATCGAGCGATCGAAGCGAAGCTGCCGCGCCGGCGCGAAGCTCGCGGCCGCCAGCGCGAGCCCCGCGAGCAACAGCGCAGTCCGCCAGGCGATCCACCGGTCGACGAAACGTTGCGTCAGGGAAGGCATGGTGCGAAGGTTCTGGACTGTTTCTGGGCCCGCTGTCGATGGGGCCGCACGTTCGCGACCGTCGCGGAGGGCGTGGTTGCACGGGCCCACCACGCCCCGCGTACTTCAGGACAGACCACCCGGGTCGATCAACTTGTCTTGACGCGGCGCGTCAGCTACTTCTTCAGGCAGTGTGCGGGCCCCCGACTTTTTATGCCGCTGGTCCCCGCGCGCTACACGCTGAACCGAATCAGCAGGATGTCGTCGTCCTGGACGACGTAGTCTTTGGGCTCTTGGCGCACGAGGTGGTGGGCTTTGACCTCGCGTTCGCTTCCCAGGCGCACCAGGTCGCTGACGGTCATGACTTCGGCGCGGATGAAGCCGCGTGCCAGGTCGGTGTGGATGTTGCCGGCGGCCTCGACGGCGGTTCCGCCCTTGGGAAGGATCCAGCTTCGCACTTCCTTGTCGCCCGCGGTGAAGAAGAGCATCTGGCCCGAGGTGTCCATCATGGTGCGGATCAGGGCGTCGCGGTCGGTGCCTCCCACGCCCATCTCCCTTTCGAACTCGGCGCGGTCTTCGGGGCTCATGCGGGCCAGCTCGAGTTCGAGTCCGGCGGGCACGGCGACGACGGGGATGCCCGCCGGCAGCGACGCGCGAAACCGCCCGGGATCGTCCTCGTCGTCGGCCGTGTTGACCACGACCATGCGCGGCTTCTCGGAGAGGAGGCGGAAGGCGCGGGTCACCCGAAGCTGCTCGTCGGTCATGTCGGCGTGGCGGAGCGGCTCGCCCGCCTCCATGGCCGACAGGACGATCTGGAGGGTGTCGCGCTCGTGGACGAGCTGCTCGTGCTCGGCCCGGGGCAGCGGCTTCTTGAGCGATTCGTCGACCCGGGCGATGCGGCCCGACACGATGTCCATGTCGGCCAGGGTGAGGTCTTCCTCGAAGGAGCGCATGTCGGCGGCCGGGTCGGAGCCGTCGAAGGCGGCCACGACGAGCACGAGGCACCCCGCCTCGCGGATCAAGGCCAGCCGGGCGGCGTTTCCCTCGTGGGTGCGGCTGAGGCCCGGCGTGTCGACGAGCTCCAGCGAGGCGCGGCTCACCTTCTTCGGATGGTAGATCGCCGCAAGCTGGTCCACCCGAGCCTCGGGAATCGGAGCCATCGCCGCCTGGGCCGTGTGGGAGAGCGACGGATCGGGAGCCACCTCGGTGAGCCACTCGAAGAGCGTGCTCTTTCCCGATCCCTGATAGCCGACCAGACCGATCTTCATGACGCGTCTTCTCCCGACGGCCTCGAAACGTGCTGGGTGCCGAGCCCCGCGCCGGCCAGCATCGCCAAGGCTCGTTCTACCGCTTCGACCCGGCAGTTGTCCAGGGCCGTCGCCCCGAATCGGACGTCATAAAAAGCCTCGGTGATCTGTTCGGGCAGACCGGCGAGTTGGGGGCGCCCGGTCGAGGCCAGGAGCGTTCGGCCGGCCTCGAGGGCGAATTCGCGCTGCGTTTGCCAGGGAGCCCGGGTCAGGCCGAGCCGCGCCAGAAGCCGTTCGAGCCGCCGGTAGAACTCGACCCGCGTGGGACCGCTCCGCCGCACGCGGCCTGGGTCGCGGCCGTATCGCCACCGCCACGTGCGCCACGCGAGCCGCGCGAATTGGGCGGTCGCAATCAACGCGACGAGCCCCAGGGCCGCCGCCAGCCCGACGACGAGATTCCACAGCCCCGTCCCCAGCGTCGCGGCGAGCGTGCCCAGCACGCTTCGCCACCAATCGGGATCGACGAGCCGCCGCGCCATGGCCAAGAGCGAATCGGCCAGGGGATCGTAAATCGTCTCGCGCTGCCGGGGGCGGTCCAATTCGAGCACATAGTTGGCCCAAAGGAAATCGAGCCAGTCGAACGCGCTGCCGAAGGCGTCGACCACGGGGTTCACGCGCGGCGACTGCCCGCCGGGCGTCGGGTCCAACCGCAGCCACGCGCCCGAGGCCGCCGCGCGCGCCGGCGATTCGGCGACGAGCGGGCGGCCCGCCTTCCCCGGCTCCAGATACGCCTCGACCCACGTGTGCGTGTGGAGCTGACGCACCTGAAAGAAACGCCCGAGCCGGTTCCATTCGTCGGTCTTGTACCCGACGATCATTCGGGCGGGGATTTCCCGGCTTCGCAGCATCAGCACCAGGGCCGTCGCGAAATACTCGCAGTGGCCGCGCGGATGGGTCGTAATGAAATCCTCGATGGGATCGAGCGCCGGGTCGCGCGGCTGCCCTTCGAGACTGTATTGGTACGTGCGCGACGCGGCCAGTTGCCGCTCGAGCACCCGGGCCACGGCGAAGTGGTCGGCCGGATCCACCTCGCGCACCCACTCGGCGGCCTTGGCCACGAGCCCCGGCACAACCTCGACGGGGGGCATCTCGAGCAGGGGCAAGGTCCCGAGCGGCGGGCCCTCTTGCCGCGGCATGAGCGACTCCTGCAAGCCGCCCCGGAAGGCGGGGGTGGCCAACTCGTAGATCAGCCGCCGGCCCATGTCGGCATTGGGACGCAGTAACACCTCCCGGTCGGGATCGAACAGCAACGACTGTCCCTCCCGCAAGTTCGCGAACGGCCAGACGCAAAACAACTCGGGCCGATCGAGTGGTTCAATGGTGATGCGCTGGATGACCCGCGCCTCGGCCGGAGCCGGCCACGCAAGGGGGACCGTCTCGGCATTGGAAAAGACGCCCCGGCCCGGATGGCTCCATCGTCCCTGCTGATAGCGGGTCAGCACGCTGCCGCGGAGGTACAGCTCTCCGCGAACCTCATAGGGCTCCTGGGTCGCGGCGTCGAGCAGCTCGACGCGAAGGACCTCGGCGGGATCCTCGAGGATCTTTCCCAACTCCCCGAGCCGGATCGCGTCGGAATACCCGACGGCGTGCCGCCGGGCGGCCATCGCCCCGCGCCAGGGCTGATTGCCCCACCGCGGAAAGATGAAGAAGACGACCAGGGCCAGGAGCAGGCTACCCACGCCGATTCCGGCCACGCGGCGGCGAAGCTCGCGCGCGACGCCGCGTGGCCCTCCATACCCGGCGTTCGAGTCGCCGAAGTCGGGCGCGCGCCCCGCCAGGGGCCAGCGTCCCTCGGCGAGGGCGGGCGCGGGCGACTCGCCCGCCGCGCGGTGCCGGGTTCGCTCTCGGTGCAGGAACAGAATCGCCAGCGCCGACAACGCCACGAACAGATACGCGAGAAGCACGAGTCCGAAGAGGAGCTTCTGCTGAAAAATGGCCGCCACCACGACTTCGAGAAGGCTCAGCAGGATCAAGAGCCAGTAGGCGCGAGCGTCCTTCTTCTGCAAGAGCAGAATGATCTGCAGAAACACGAGCAGGTTGCCGATCGCCAGCACCCGCACCACCCCGCTGAGGCCCGTCACCTGCCCGAGAAATATCACGAAGGCGGCCGCCGCCGCCACGTTCGTGAAGAGCCAGTTGAGGCGGAACCAGCCGGCCACGTCGGTCAGCCACACGGAGACGAACGCGGCGATGAGCATGCCCAGGGGCAGAAGGGGCTCCCCCTGGGACATGCCCAGCAGAACCGCCCCCAGAGTGACCAGGACGGCGACGTTGACTTGCAGAAGACGCTCGACGTACATCGCGGCCTGCCTTCGCCCTAATCGATTCGATAATACTCGTCCAGCGATTCGCCCGCGCTGTTCACGTTGCGAAGCCGGCGCAGCCGAGACCGCAGGGCCGGATCGCCCGCCAGGCTGGCAAACCGATCGGCGTCGCGCAGATCGTTCGCCCGCGTGCTGATCAACACGACCTCGGTGCCGGGCTCGATCGCGGGCAGGGTGCGCTCGAGGAGTTCGGGCAAACGGTCTTCGGGCGACGCCTCGGCGACGGCAAGCCGCTCCATCGCGCCGGCCAGCAGGGCCACCGAGGCGGGGCCGCCGAGGCTCGTGGGCTGACCCGCGATGCTCACCAGCACGTCGCTGCCCCCTTTCCGGCAGAAATCGCCGAGCACGGTGGCCGCGAAGCTGACGGCCAGCTCGACGTTCTCGAGGTCGTCGGGGGCCGGGGCGCGGGGCTGCCAGAGATCGACCAGCAGGGCCACGTCGCGGTTGCGATACTGCTCGAACTGGCGAACCACGAGGGCGCCGTGCCGCGCCGTGCTCCGCCAGTGAATGAAGCGCCGGCTGTCGCCGTTCTGCCATTCCCGCACGCCGTAGAACTCGCCCGTCGGGCGGCCGTGCCGCCGCTCGCGGCGCTGCGTGCCCTCAAACGCCTCATGGTGCCGGTTGACCCAGGCGTGGGTGAGCCGCCCCAGGCGGGGAAACACGGTCACCCCGACCGTCCGATCGAGCGTGACCCGGCGCTCGAACAGCCCGAACGGGAACCGCGTGCGAACCTCGAGCGGGCCGAACCGGTAGCGTCCCCGCTCGAAGAGACGCCCTCGATAAACGACCGTGCGCGATTCGCCGGCCGGCACGTGGAGAAAAAAGGCCGTGGGACGCGCCGCGCGGCCGCGGCCGGGCCCCGCCTCGCAACGCACGTGATCCCGAACCTCGGCGCCCCAGCAGCCGAGCCGCTTGCCCGGCTTCGAGAGCCGGAGACCGACCACCAACAGATCGCCCGCGCACACCGTGGGCGGTATCTCGCGCCGTACGTCGATCCCGCGCAACGTCCGCGCCACCAGGCGCCAACTGAACAGCAGCGGGCCGAGCATCATGCCGACGACGACCAGCATGAGGTTCATCTTGGCCAGCATCGCCGCGGTCAACACGAAAGCGAGCACCAGCACGTAGTACCAGCCCTCGCCGCAAATCGACGTGCGCGACCGCCGCAGCGCCCGGCGCAGGCGCCGCGCCGCCCGACCGATCCGGCCGACCCGCGGGCTCCGATCCCCGGTCGAAGCCGCCCGCGCGCCGTGGGGCTGCGTTGAGTGCATGCGTGCCGATCCTTCGCGTCAGCCCGTACCCGACCTCACTCGAGGGGCAAGTACCGGACTTGCCCCTCCCACTCGCCATCGAGACTGTATTCCGCCAAAAGTAGCAAATCGTCGATTGCCTGCCCGACGGAGAGACTACGAGGGACCTCGAATATGCCGGGCATCGGTTCCTCAGCGGCGACTCGCTCGTATGCGTACTTCGTAATGGTCTTCACGTCGTGTGTGACCAACACTCGGCCTTCGTGGGCCGCCCATTCCAGAATTGAAGCGTCATTGGCACCGAGCAACCCCACATCCTGGACACGCACCAGATCGAGCTCGGCATTTCGTCGCCGCAGCCCCCCGTATGATGTCGTTGTTCAAGTTCTCATCGGCTGCCAGTCGGAGCATTGCCTGCCCCCGCTACTCCCGCGTCCGTCGCCGTGCCATCAGGCGGTCTCGCACGCCCGTCGGATCGCATCGCGACTCGTTCTGCCGTCGCGCCGCCTCTCCGAGAACCCGTCGTTCTTCCAGGTAGGACACCACTTCGGCACGGTGACGCAGGTAGAATGCGATCACCGCGTAGACGTCGCCCAGATCCAACGAGGGATACTGCTGGGCGATTTCTTCCGCTGTCGCGCCTTCGGAAAAAGCGGCGACAATCGTGTCCAACGTGACGCGCGATCCTCGGACGCGGACCGCCCCGTCCACGTCGCATTCCAGGGGGATCGGCTCCGTGGGAATCGAAAGCGTCATGGATCCTCCTCCGAGTTCAAGTCGGCACGGGCACCTCGTCGACGAGGCGGGCGATGAGGGCTTCGATGGCTTCACGCTGGCCGCCCTGGAGGTACCCCTTCGTGATGACCCGGTGGGCCAGCACGGCCACGGCCAACCCCTTGACGTCGTCGGGAACCACGTAGTCGCGGCCTTCGACCAGGGCCATGGCCTGGCTGGCGCGGTACAGCGAAAGGGCGCCGCGCGTGCTCACCCCCACGTAAAGGTCGTCGCAGTTCCGCGTGGCGTGCACGATGTCGAGAAGATAAGCGTCGATCGACTCGTCGACCCGCACCCGGCGCACGCGCTGCTGCAACTCGGCGATCTGCTCACAACTGAGCACGGGCTCGAGCCGGTCGACCGGCTCTCCTTCGCGGTGGCTGGCAAGCACCTCCAACTCGTGGCTCCGATCGGGATATCCCACGGAAATCCGCAGCAGGAACCGGTCGAGTTGGCTCTCGGGCAGGGGATACGTGCCCTCGAACTCCAAGGGGTTCTGCGTCGCGATGACCATGAACGGCTGGGGCAGCCGATTCGTCTGGCCGTCGACCGACACTTGCCGCTCGGCCATCGCCTCGAGCAGGGCGCTTTGCGTGCGCGGCGTGGTGCGGTTGATCTCGTCGGCCAGGACGACGTTGGCGAAAACCGGCCCCCTGTTGAAGGTGAACTCGTGCTGGCGGGAATCGTAAAGGTGGCTGCCCGTGATGTCGGCCGGAAGCAAGTCGGGGGTGAACTGGATCCGCCGAAAGCTGCCCGACACGCTCTTCGCCAGGGCCTTGCCGACCAGGGTCTTGCCCACGCCGGGCACGTCCTCCAGCAGCACGTGCTCGCCGGCCAGCAAGGCCACCACGCAAAGCCGGACCACCTCGTCCTTGCCGAACACGGCGCGGGTGATGTTCGCTTCGAGCTGTCGGATCAGACCGTCGACTTCAAGTGTCATCCGTCCCTCCCGCGATGTCGGCTTACCAAGTCCCTCGGGCAGATCGGCGAGTGAAAACCGGCGAGGGCCGGCAGCCTGCCGTCATCGTATCCATGAGCCCGGGGAACGGTCCAGTCCCCAATCGAACGGCTCGGTCGCGAGGCTCGAAATCATCGTCGAACGACTCGCGTTGCGTTTTGGCCAGGCTCCCCTCGGCCGAGCCGAGTCTTCCCGTCCAAATACGTCGGCGCAAATCCTTATTCCCAAAGGAGTAGAGACAACCTGGCCACGAGCAGGACATCTTCGGGGCACTCGGCACGATGGTTGCATTCCAGACGGGCGCGTGTTCGCGCAGCGGCCCCGCACGTTTTCGAGTCTGGAAGCCTCGGCACACGATGCCCCACGTTCACGAAATCAACGACATCGACGAACTAGCCGGCTACCGACTGCTCTGGAACCATCTGCTGCCCCAGACCCGCCAGGCCACCTTTTTCCAGTCGCTCGACTGGCTCGAGGTGTACTGGCGGCATTTCGGCCACGATCAGCGGCTTCGGGCGGTGGTCGTCTCGGCGGCCGAGGAGCCGGTGGGCATCCTGCCGCTGGTCGTTCGTACCGAAACGACCACCTTCGGGCCGGTCCGGACGTTGACCTACCCCCTGCACGACTGGGGTTCGTTTTACGGCCCCATCGGCCCGAACCCGACGGCCACGCTCGTGGTGGGGCTCGAGCACGTCCGCCGCACCCCCCGCGATTGGGACCTCATCGACCTGCGCTGGATCGACGCAGGTTTGGACGCCGGTCGGACCCCTCGGGCTTTCGCGGCGGCGGGGTTTCGGCCGCACGAACAGGTCTGGGCGCAGACCTCCTTCATCGAAATGACGGGGACATGGCAAGACTACTGGAAAGGTCGCAGCAGACAGTGGCGGCTGAACGTCGGCCGGCTCGAGCGACGCCTGGCCGAGCACGGCGAAGTGACCTATGTCCGCCACCGCCCCGACGCTGCCGCCCACGGCGACGGCGAGCCCCGCTGGGACCTCTACGACGCCTGCGTCGACCTCTCCCGGCGGAGTTGGCAGGGGGCCTCCCACAGCGGCACGACTCTTTGCCACCCCAACGTCGAGACCTACCTCCGCCAGACCCACGCCGCCGCGGCCAGTTGCGGCGCGGTCGACATGAACCTCCTCGTCGTCGACGGCAAGCCCGCCGCCTTCATCTACAACTACCACTATCGTGGCCGCGTCTACGGCCTGAGAATGGGGTACGATCCCGACATGGCCCGCTTCGGGCCGGGAACGGTGCTCACCAAGAAGATGATCCAGGACAGCTTTGTCCGCGGCGATTGCCTCTACGACATGGGCATCGGTTCCTGCGCCTACAAGCGCCGCTGGTTGACCTCGACGCCGATGAGCACGCGCTACACCCACTTTCCGGCAGCACCGCGTACGCAGCTTTTGCACGCGAAACGCTGGCTCCAGGATCGACTTCGCGGCCGGGAGCAGATCGCCCTATCGCGATCGGCCTGAGCGCGGCAGCTCGCCGCCCTCCTCGTCGTCGATTCGCACGGTCGCCGTCACGAGCCGATAGCCGACCAGCGCGGCCAAGGCGCCGCCCACGGCGGCCAGAAACCCCAACGGGCTGATCGGGTTGAACTCGTGAAGATCCAGCGTGTGGCAGAGCAACATCGGGCCCACGACGCTGCCGAGAATGCCGGTGAGCAGGGTTCCGACGACACCCGCGGGTTCGCGGCCCGGCATAAGGCATCGGGCGAGCAACCCGGCCAGGGTGCCGAAACCAACCCAGATCAACGTCACGTTGACCCATTGCTGGGCGGCCGGTGCGAGTTGAAGCTCGCCCATCATGGGAGCCTCCTCGAGAAGCGACACGGGGGCGGGGTCGCGCGGGTCGCGGACCGGGCGATCTCCTTCGGCTGCTGACGTCCGGCACGACGGCGCCGCATGGCACGAACGTCAGCAACCAAAGGCGCCAGGCCCCCCGCATCGTCGGCGCCTTCGGCGCCGTCGATGCCGAGCAAATCCCCGTGCCGGCCGATCAACGTCGGCGGAGCTCTTGCTGCTGACTCGCCGCCTTCAGCGCGGCCGCTTCCCGGGCCAGCTTGAATTCCGGCCCTTCCTGGTAGTACTGCACGTCGTCGGTCAGATAGTACGCACTGGGCAGGGTCTGCCCCCCGACGTCCACCTGGCAGCCGGTCAGCCCACAGGCCGCCAACAGGCCCGCGCAGGCCAACCCCCACCGCCACGGACTCCGTCGCTCGTTCCAGCCGCTCATCGGCCACCTCCCTCTACGGATGCCATCGTTGCTGCCCGCGCCATCACTCGGCGGTCCCGAGCGGGCAAGAACACCGCAGCCAGCAAAATCGTTATGACCGTTATCGTCTGGCACCTTGGGGGGACTTTAGCGTTTGACCGAGACACGGGCGATTCGCCGAGACACGACGTGGAAATCGGCTTTGCCGAGGCGTAGTATCATTGTATCGTAACGTTTTGATCGACACGGATCTTCGCCGGAGGCCCTCGCGGGCCCTGCGGGAAACCCGAGGCAAGAGGAGGCGACAGGCATGAGGCTCAGACCGCTCTTTCGAGGGGTTCGAGGTGGACCGGTCACGCCTTGGCCTTTGGCGCTGGCCGCGACCGTGTGGCTGGCTCGTTCGATACCGACGACCGCCGCCGACATCGTGGATCGCACGGTGCCTTCGGTCACTTATCACGCGGGCTTTCACGATCTCTACGACGGCGATTACAAGAGTGCCCTCGATCGATTCGAGAGGGAGCTGCGCGGCGCGATCAAGACGCCCGCCAGCCGGTGGATCGACTCGATCTGCTACTACACGATGATCGGCGAATGCCACTACCGGATGGGCTCGCTCGACAAGGCGCTGTCCTACTACGAAGAGGCGCTGAAGCTCTATCTGGTGTTTCCCGATTGGATGCTGCGGCTGTCGAACGTGCCGCCCACGATCCGGCCCGCCCAAGTTTCCCGCACGCGTCAGCCCACCTGGGGGGCCAGCAAGCGGACTCCTCCGCCTCGTCCCGGCCAGTTCTCGCGGTCCATGCTCATTTCCCAGGGCCGGATCGACCAGAACGAGGTGTTTCAGCAAGGTGGGGTCGTTCAGATGGCCCAGTATTTCCCGGTCGATGCGCGGGAAATCGTGCGCTGCACGACGTTGGCCATCCGCCGGCGCACTGAGTTGCTGGGCCCCCTGTGTCCGCACAGCCCGTTGACCGCCCAACTCATCGCCGCCGTGTCGCGGCCGATCGCGCCGCCGAACCACTGGCTCCAGACCTGGGGCGACGTCCAACAGGCATTGGCGCTGGTGGCGGGGGGCAAGGTCGACCAGGCGATCCCGCTCTTGAACCGGGCGATCGTGGCGGCCGGCGAGTACGACCATCCCCTCACGGCGACCGCCCAGTTGGAGTTGGGACGCCTGGCCCTGCTCCGGGGCGAGTACAGCGCGGCATCGCTGTTTTTGCACGAGGCCACGCTCTCGGCCGTCGACTTTCCCGATCCGGGGTTGCTCGAGGAAGCCTTCCGCCATGCGGCGGTCGCCCACCTGGCCGCCAACCGGGGGGGAATGTTCCCCATGCTTGAGCCCGCCGCCCAGTGGGCCCGAGCCGAGAACCTTCGCGAGTTGCGGGCCTCTCTGCTCCTGTCGGCCGCCGAGAACCGGGCCGTCCTCGGCCAGACCGCCCCGGCGGCCGCGCTGCTCGACGAAGCCCGTCAGACCATGGCACGCCAGGTGATGGCAGCCGGCCGCCTCGGTGCCCAACTGAATTATCTGAACGCCTTGGTCCTCTTTCAGCAGCGCAACATCGCGGCGGGCGACGCCTCGCTGGTCACGGCCATGCAGTACATGCAGCGCGGGTCGCGATGGCTCTTCCAGATCGGATACCTCGATCGCCGATACGCCGCCGGCGAAATCGGCACGCGCGGCCCGATCACCCCACGCAGCGCCATGGAGCTTTACGGCGAGGTCCTCCGCGATCCGCAACCCGCCGACTGGGGACTCGACCCCATGGAGTCGCTCGCGGCCATGACCGTTCCCCACCCCGAATCGTGGGAGAACTGGTTCCGCATCGCCCTGGATCGCAAGGAGCACGAGGCCGCCCTCGAAATCGCCGATCGCGCCCGGCGCCATCGGTTCTGGAGTTCGCTGGGGTACGGAGGCCGGCTCCTCGCGTTGCGGTGGGTCCTGGAGGCATCCGACGTCGTCCTCGACCGGCAGGCGCAGCTCAATCGCCAGGACTTGCTGGCCGACTATCCCGCCTACCGCGATCTGTCGCGCCAGGCCCGCGAGCTTCGGGCGGCCTTGGCCCGAGAGCCGCTGGCGCCCGCCGATTCCGACGCCTTTCGCCGGATGCAGGAGCGGTTGAAGACGCTCGAGTCGCTGTCGGTCGGGCAGGAGGCGATTCTGCGGGAGATGGCCGTGCGCCGCGAGGCGGCCTCGCTGGTGTTCCCCCCCATCCGATCGACCCGCGAGATCCAGCAATCGCTCCCCGAGGGGCACGTGCTGCTGGCGTTCTTTGCGGCGGGAGGTGAGTTGTACGCCTTCCTGCTCAACCGCGACAACTACGACTACTGGAAGGTCAAGGGGGCGGGCGCGGGACGCGCATCGCCCTTGGCGCGGCAGACCGTGGAGCTGCTCCGGGCCATGGGGCAATACGATCCCAACTACGAGATGAGCCTCAAGGAACTGGCCGACACGAGCTGGCAGCAGCCCGCCGAGCAGCTCCTGAAGACCCTTCTCGACGGATCGCGCGCCGACTTCACGGCCGGCTTTCCCGAACTGATCGTCGTTCCCGACGGGCTGGTCTGGTACGTGCCGTTCGAGTCGCTGGTGGTCGACGTGGAAGGCCAGAAGCGTCCCTTGGTGGCGCGATTCCGCATTCGCTACGCCCCCCTGGCTTCGTTGGCGGTGCCCGACGCGCGTCAGCCGAGCCCCACCTCGGCGACGGCGGTCGTGTTGGGGCGGCTGTTTCCGCGCCACGACGACGCGGTGGCCCAGAACGCCTATCAGGAGTTGGCCAAGGTCGTGCCGCGGACGGCCCCCTTGTCGAAGTCCCCCTTGCCCGGCCCCTCGGCCGTTTACGCCTCGCTCATGAGCCGGTTGGTCGTGCTCGACGATCTCCGGCAGGATTTCGCCGCGCCCTACGGATTGGCGCCGATCCCCATCGACCAGAACAAGCCGGGCAATTCGCTGAACGACTGGCTGGGGCTCCCCTGGGGCAAGCCCGGCGTCGTGGTCCTCCCCGGCTTTCACACGGCCGCCGAGAACTCCCTGAAGGGAGTCGGCCCGGCGGCGGGACACGAGGTTTTTCTCTCGGTGTGCGGGTTGATGGCCACCGGGGTCCGAACGATCCTGATCAGTCGCTGGCGCACGGGAGGACAGACCAGCTTCGATGTGGTCCGCGAGTTCGCCCAGGAGTTGCCTCATACGACGCCTGCCGAAGCCCTCCAGCGGGCGCTGCTGCTGGCGGCCGACTCGCAGCTCGACGTCGAGGCCGAGCCCCGGGTCAAGCGGTCGTCGGGCGCCGATCCGCTCAAGGCGACCCATCCCTTCTTCTGGTCGGGTTACATGCTGGTCGATTCGGGACTTCCTCCCGAGGTCGCCGAGCCGAAAGAAGAGCCGCGCGTGATCGAGTTCGAGCCCTCGGAGAAACGCCGGCCGAAGCAAGGCGAGCCGCTCCAGCCCGCACCGCCGACGGAACCCCCGCTCGAAGAGCCGCCGCCCGAGGAGCGATTCTAGCCGCTCGAAAAACCGATTTCCGATTTGACGAACCGATTGCGGCGACTTCGCCGTGGAAACGGAGTGATGACCCATGTCGATGGAAGAACGAGTCGCAGTGGGGGCCCTGATTCTGGCGACCTTTGTGACGGCCGGCCCGGCCCGGGCGGAAAATGAAGGGTTGGACGATCTGAACCGGGCCACCGAGGCGAAGCTCGTCTACCGCACGCTGGCCGATCTGACCGAGGTGATCCGGCTTTGCGAGAGCGCGTTGGAGAAGGGGCTCGACGAAGACAACGCCCGCTTCGCCCGGCAGTTGATGGCTTCGACGCGGATCTTGCGCGGCACGCGAATCGCCGAGACGATCCTGGCCACGCGCGTGCCCGATCCCGCCTGGCCCCAGTATCGCAACCTCGCGCTGGACGACCTGGAAAAGGGCGTCGAGTTCGATCCCCGGCAGCCTCATGCCCTGTTCCGCATCGCGAAGCTGAACCTGCTTCCCGGCGGCGATCCGCAGCGCGCGGCCGAGGCGTTGAATCAGGCGATCGAGCTGGCCGGCGACGAGCCCAAGCTCCGCAGCGAGGCCCTGACCGTCCGCGCGGCGCTGGAGAACGAACCCGCCAAGAGGCTCGCCGACCTCGACGAGGCGGTCCGTGCCGCGCCCAACGATCCCACGCCGCTTCGAGTCCGCGGAGCGACCTACGCGGCCCAGGAGGAATACGAGAAGGCGCTGGCCGACTTCGAGGCCGCGCTGGCGATCGACTCCGACCACGCGTCCACCCACCTCGAGAAGGCGAAGGCCCTGGTCGAGTTGAAGCGGTACGACGACGCGTTCGCCGCGCTCGACGAGGCGCGCCGCCTCGCGCCCGAGTCGGTCGAGCCGCTGATCCAAAAGGCGCGCATTCTCGGCATCCAGTCGGAATTCGACAAGGCCCTCGAGACGCTCGAAGAAGCCTATCGCATGGCGCCGGCCGACCTTCGCGTGCTGCTGTTGCGGGCTGCCGTGTACCAGGAACTCGACCAGCAGGAGAAGGCCCTGGCCGACGTCGACCGGGTGCTCGAGCTGCGCCCCGGCCTGCCCGAAGCCATGCGGTTCCGCGCCATGCTGCTGGCTCGCTCGGGCAAGTTCGACCTGGCCACCGAGCAACTCGAGAAGCTTCAGGAGGTGAGCCCCGAGGATCTGGAAGTCGAGCTGCAGTTGGCTCTCTTCTACTCCGCCGAGGGACAACCTCGAAAGGCGATCGACCGATTCTCCGTCGTCCTCGAGAAGGAGTCCGAGAACCTCATCGCGCTTCGGGGCCGGGCCGACGCCCTGCTGACCACCGGGCGGCAGGCCGAAGCCATCGACGATTACGAGCGGGCCCTCAAGATCGACGGCGACGACTCGGGCGTGTTGAACAACCTGGCCTGGGTGCTGGCCACGTCGCCCGACGAAAAGCTCCGCGACGGCAAGCGCTCGATCGAGCTGGCCACGAAAGCCTGCGAGTTGACCGAGTACAAGCAGGCCCACATCCTCAGCACGTTGGCCGCGGGCTACGCCGAGACGGGCGACTTCGACACGGCCATCCAGTGGTCGAAGAAGGCCATCGAGATCGCCGGCGAAGAGCACCTCGACGCGCTCAAGAAGGAATTGGCCTCCTACGAGGCGGGCGAACCCTTCCGCGAGTTGCTCACCGAGCCGGAATCGAAAGACGAACCCGCCCCGAGCGACGAAAAGCCTCCGGCGAAGGAAGAGCCCGCGAAAGAGGCGCCCGACGCTTCCCCCGCCCCCACGCCACAAGACGACGCTCCTTCCGCCGAGAAGCCCGACGCCGACGCCCCTCCGCCAAGCAAGGCGGCGCCCGACGCCGACTGATCCCGGTCGGAAACCGTTGCGCCCCGGGCGCTACGACCGCCGGCGGGGCGCGATCGTCCATCAACGCGACTCGTACCGGTCGTGACCGTCGCAACGATCGCGCGCGGCGGCGGAGCCTCGAATTCGGAAGGCCCGCGGCCACGCGATGGCCTATCCTACCCTTAGGACGGGACCAGGTTGGTCGAGCGAGCCAGCGCGGGCCCTCCGCGGTAATCTGCCCAACTCCCGATGTGCGAAGGCTGCCATCATGCAAGTCACGACCTTCTCCACCCACGTTGCCGGTTCCACCAAGATCGCCCTTCTCGTCGCCGTGCTGGCGGTCGGAATGACCGTGGGCGCGCCATGCCCGGTCGTGGCGGACGCGTCGGCCGACGACGGACGCGGACTGCTGCGCTATGATCCCATCGCCGACGAGCTCGTCCCGGTCGCCGAGGAAGAGCGGAAGGTGGGATGCGTGTATAGCCGCTACAGCCCGAGCATGGGCCGGCGCGTCTGGAGCGTTGTGCGGGCGGACGGCACGCTCGGATACGCGCTCGGCGAAGGCACGACGATCGAGGGCCGCCGGCTCGACGTCCGCGCCGGCCAGGCCCAATTGCAGGAGCGCATCGAGCGACTGGCCCCGGGATTCTCGTACGTGCTCATCCGCGGCGCGAGGATGGCCTACGTGCGCCTGGATCGCAACGGTCGGTGGAGTCTCGTCCCCACGGCCGCCCACGAGGCGATCTACGACATCGAGACGGCACTTCGATGGGAAGAGCTCCGCGGGAAGTTCATTCCCGTCCGCAGCACCTACGGTTACAATTGGACCGTGCAAGGCGGCCGGTACGTTCCCGCATACGCTGCCGGCCACGTCTCCATCCAGTCCATCCACGACGACGGCTGCGGTTGCCGCTGAATTCGCTCCGGCGCCCGGCCCATGAGGATCGAGCAATGCCGATCAATCGCAGGTGCTTTCTCCAAACCGCGGCAGGAACCCTGGGCGCCGGCGCCCTGGCCGGTCTGACCGCACCGCGAGCCCTTGCCCGGCAGCCCGAGCCCTCGTTCTCGTTCGGCCTGGTGACCGACGTCCACTACGCCGACGCTCCCGCGAGAGGGTCGCGCCACTACCGCGACTCTCTCGCCAAGCTCCGCGAGGCGGTCGAAGCGTTCAACGCGCGTCGCGTCTCGTTCGTGGTCGAGCTGGGCGATTTTGTCGACGCCGCGCCGTCCAAGGCCGAGGAGATCGAGCACTTGCGCGTCGCCGACCAGGTGTACCGGGACTTCCGGGGCGAACGGCACTACGTGCTGGGCAACCATTGCCTTCACGCCTTGACGAAGGAGGAGTTCCTGGCGCATTGCGGCGCGCGCACCAGGAAGAGCTTCTACTCCTTCGACCACGAATCGCTCCACTGCGTCGTGCTCGACGCGAACTTCCGCCGCGACGGCGCCTCCTACGCCGCGGGCAACTTCTCGTGGACCGACACCTGGATTCATCCTCCCCAGTTGCAGTGGCTCGCCGACGACCTCCGGCGGGCCAAGACGCGAACGACGCTCGTCTTCGTACACCAGAACCTGCACAACGAAGACGATGCGCACGGCGTGAAAAACGCCCCCGACGTGCGGCGCGTGCTCGAGGCCGCCGGCAACGTCGCGGCCGTCTTTCAAGGACACATGCACTCGGGCGGATACGCGAAGATCGGCGGCATCCACTACTGCACGCTCAAGGCCATGGTCGAGGGCCCCGGCCCCGAGAACAACGCCTACGCGGTCGTCCACGTCGATCCTTCGGCGAACCTGACGCTCGAAGGCCACGGGCGCGAGGGCACCCGGCAGCTCTCGCTCGAATGGCCGGGCTGAATGGCCGTCGGGCGACGAGCGCGCGATCCGGAATGCGCCGTCGACGCCGCGTCGCGACGGAACACCTCGCGCGCCCGAAGAGCGCCGCGGTCGGCGGGGCTCGGCCGGATCACCGAATGCCCTTCTCGGCCAGGATCTTCCGGTACAGATTCGCGTAGAGCCCCACCATCTGCTCGACGTTGAAGTCGCGAGCGACTCGCTCCCGGCCGGCCCGGCCGAGCCGGCGCGCCATCGCGGAGTCGTCGAGCAGCTCCTGGGTATGCCGGGCAAAGGCGGCGCGGCGCCGGGGGGTGTCGAGTTCGCGCTCGGGGATCAGGAACCCCGTCTTCTCGTGCACCACGAGGTCGCGCGTGCCGGGAATGTCGGTGGCCACGACCGGCACGCCCGACGCCATGGCCTCGAGGATCGCGTTCGATTGCCCTTCGTAGGCGCTGGTCGACCAGAACACGTCGAAGTGCGGCATCCATCGAGGCACGTCGTCGCGATGGCCCAGAAAGTGCACCTTGTCGCGGATCGCCACCTGGTCGCGGTAGCGTCGAAGCCGGTCGCGCAGCGGGCCGTCGCCGATGATCACCAGGTGCGCGTCGTCGCGCACCACCTTGAGCACGTCGGCCGCCCAGATGGCGTCTTTGATTCGCTTTTGCGGCCAGAGCCGGCCCACCACACCGATCAGGCGGCTGTCGGGAGGAATCGCCAACTCGTCGAGCAGCTCTTCGCGCGTGGTCGACGGGGGCTCGGGGAGCCGAATCCCGTTGGGAATGACCCGAAACTTCGCCGCCGGCAGGCCGTGCCGCACGTAGAAGTCGCGCACGCCGGGGCTGTTGGCCACGAGGCGCGAGGTGCGCCGGGCGAGCCGGCGGTCAATGGACAGCTCGAGCCAGCCTTTCCACGGGTCGACGCACCGCTCGCCCGCCACGAGGCACCTCACGCCGCAGGCGATTCCCGCCGCCCGGCCGTAGGCGTTTGCCGCGAAGAGCCAGGTGTGGATCACGTCGGGCCGCAATCGGGCCACGTGCCGCCGCAGCCTCCAATAGGCCAGCGGATCGGCCCGAAACCGCTTGTCGATCAGCGTGACGGGAATGCCGGCTCGGCGCAGCTCGGCCTCGAGCGGTCCGGTGCGGGTGAGCACGCACACGTGCACGTCGAACTCCTCGCGCGGCAGGCCCCGCACGAGCAACGCCATCTGCTTCTCGGCGCCCGCCCGATCGAGCGACGGGATGATTTGAAGGATGCGGTGTCTTGCCATGGAATCTCGGCCGACGGAAACACTCTGCCGCGTCCGCGCCTCCCCATGCGACGGACGGCCGGCGTCGAAGGGCCATTCTAGAAGGACAGGAGCACCCGTGCTAGACCATCGCCTCGCTCGGACGCCGGGACGAGCCGGCTTGGCGAGGCGGGGGGTGTCTGGTATGTTTCAAGGGGAGATGCTACGTTCCGATGTGCCCAAGCGTCCCTCGGCTGAGGTGGCCGGATCCGATGCCGTCTTGTTCCCGGAGCTGCGCAGGTGATCGGCTCAGTTGAAATTGCCCGATTTCGCGGGATCCGCGAAGGCAAGCTTTCGGACTTGACGCCGCTGGTGGCGCTCGTGGGCCCCAACGGCTGCGGAAAGAGTTCGGTCCTCGACGCGTTGCTGGTGGCGGGAAGTCGCCCCACGTCCGAAGGGCTGATACGCGCGGTCCAACGACATGAAGGCGTGAAGTACGGCGCCCGATGGCTCTTCTGCCGAGGTGATGCTGCCCAAACGTGCCAACTCGTCCTTTCCACCGATGGAACCGGCAGAAGAAGTTGCACGCTCCGCGGCCTTAACCTGAGCGCGCCGGACAAGACGTCGTTGAAGTGCGAAGTCGTTGACGGATTCGAAAAGCAGTCCAGCGGCACCGTTCATGTGACCTTCAGGGTGGGCAACGACGCGGTGAACGTGAGGGAGAGCAAACCGGGCACTCCCGCGGAGGCATTCCCCGGCGTTCGCTTGATCGAAGGGTATCGAGAAGATGCGAGCACCCCGCTGCACCGGCTCGTCACCGAGACCACCGAACTCGGGACGATCGGCGACGTTGTGGCGATCTTGTCGCAAGTCGTCCCCGACGCCAAGGACATCCGAATCCTCACGGAAGGAAACGATCCGCTCGTCCACGTCGTACTCTCCGATCACAGCGTTCCGGTCGCGCTGACGGGCGACGGCGTCCGTTCTCTGGTGCGCCTTTCGCTCGAACTTGCGGCCAGGCGCGGGGGGACCGTGCTGATGGAGGAACCCGAGGTGCATCAGCATCCGGGAGCGATCCGGCGAATCGCGCGGACCGTCCTGACCGCGGTGCGGCGAGGAATCCAAGTCATCTTCACGACACACAGCCTGGAACTGATCGACTCGTTTCTGGCGGAGTCGACGCCGGACGACCTGGGCCGGATCTCGCTCTATCGACTGCAGTTGGAGGCCGGGCTCCTCCGCTCGCGGCGGATGTCGGGCTCGGAGATCGAGTTTGCGCGAACCCAGATCGAGAACGACCTTCGATGAGCGAATCGGTCATCCTTTGCGAAGGGTACTTGGATCGAGCCTTCTGGGCGGGCTGGCTCACGCACCTCGGCTGCACGATTCTTCGGGAGCGAGGCCAGGTGTATGACGCGATCGGGCGCCCCGTCCACAGAGGGCAGTACATGTTTCGCTCGAAGAGTGAGAGGTTCGTGCGTGTCGTTCCCTGCAAAGGGAGGCCGAACGTGCGCCGGGAAGCACGCGCGCGATTGGACCAGCGGGGGTTACGCCCTCGCTTGACTCGCTTGATCCTCAACACGGATACCGATGTGGACTTGGCCTTGCCCTCGGCAGCCACCGGATCGAGGCACGAAGACATCGTTGCGTTGGTGCGACAGTTCGACGCTGCGGCGACGATTGGCCCCGAGGGCGACATCGCCGCCGATGAGGGCGCGACGATTGTGTCACTCGTTCGATGGGAAACGGCAGACGACGTCACGCTCGGCGTGCCAACCCGGCAAACTCTGGAGCGCGTGGTATGCGCCGCGCTGGTGGCGGCCTATCCCGTTCGAGGACCGCTTGTGGATCGTTGGCTCAAGTCGCGGCCCGATGCACCGCCGGCACGAGCGAAGGAATTCGGCTGGTCGTACATGGCCGGCTGGTTCGCTGACCACGGGTGCGAGGCGTTTTATGAACTCCTCTGGAAGGACCCTCTCGTGGTTGTCCAACGGGAATCGCGACTACGGGCCGCGGGCGTGTGGCGCGTCGCCGAGGCTTTGGCCAACTGACCCTCTACTCACCATGCCGCCCATTCAGGGAGCACAGCGATGCCAAGGAGACAACGCTTCACTTTCAAGCGGGCCGAAGACCGCCTGAACTCCTGGCGGGCGGGCGTGAACGCCGCGATCGCGCAGGATGCGGAGGCGCTGGCCGTGCGCAACGACATGGTCGCGATGCTCGTGTACGTGCGCGACAACAAGGTGGTGGGAACCCAAAGCACCGGGAACATGCCGTTGAAGGCCGTGCGCGAGGTCACCGCCCGTTTCGCCGATCCGCCTGCGCTCGAATCCGTTTTCGCCGGCAAGACCTTTCGCGTCCGCAGCGAGGAGGACGTGTGGCCGCTGCACCTGCTCCACGTGCTGGCCGAGGTGGGCGGGTTGATCCAGACGGGCCGGGCCCGGCGCTGGCGTCTCACCCCGCAGGGAGACCGATTCCTGAACGCGCCGCCGATCCTGCAAGCGGCGTTCCTCCTGGCCGTATGGTGGCATCGCGTCAACTGGCTGATCGCTTATCCGCTTCAAGGGATGGGCGACTCGCTGCCTCCTTGGTTCACCGAGATCACGCTGGCCGCCTTACGGTCCGTGCCGCTTAAGACCGACGTTCCCTTCGACCAGTTCGCCGACGCCCTCATCGCCGAGACGGGGTTGACCTGGACGGCTCGAGATACCAGCGTCGCCCGCCAGTCGCTACGCGCCTCGATCCAGCATATGGTGGTCTACCCGCTGGAGCGGTTCGGCGCCGTCGCGTGCACACGTCGAAAGGAGCCCTTGGGCAAAGGAACCGTGTCCAGGCTCGATTCGTTCCGGATCACGCGCTTGGGCGGGGGGCTGTTGACCGCCGTCGCCCTCCTGGGCGACTGAAGGCACACCTCGTTTCGCCGGGGGGCCATCGAAGGAACGCGCCGCGGCTCACTTTCTCGGCGCCTGGGGCATGGTGAGCGAGCGGGGGCCGACGACGCTCAGTTCCTTCGTCGACGGCCAGAAGAGGATCTTGCGGGCCGCCGTTTCCTTGGGTTCGGCGCCCGGGCGGTCTTCCTGGTAGAGTTCGGCGTAGGTCCAGCCGGTCCCCTCGAGCACGAGCAGGTCCTTGGCTTCGGCGTAGGTCATCCGGGGGGCCCGCGCCGTGTACTGGCCCGACTCGACCAGCACGTTGCCCTCGGCCGCGAACTCCGTGGTGCGCCCGTCGCCCGTGGGTAGGGGCATTTGCAGGACCGACAGCTCGTCGCACTCGAGCAACACGTCCTTGGGTTTCAGGCCTCCCGGGCGAAGCGGATCGATCGTCGACTTCCACGAATCGACCGGCCCGTAGACGGTTCGCACCTGGTCGTGGAAGGTCAGTTTGCGGTGGTGCAGGTTGCCCGACAGAGAGCCCTGGAACGCGACGTTCAGGTACTGCAACCCTTCGCTTTCCTCGCCACGGCCGGCCGGCGCCCCGCCGTCCGGGGCCGCCGCGCCGCCGCGCCGGAGCAGGTCGAACGATCCCCGGCGGATCGACGTCACCCGGCCGGGTCCCCGGGCGTAGCTCTCGCCGCTGATCAGGTTGGCGTCGAAGTCGAACGCCTCGATCGACTCCCACGACGAGGGCATCTGTCCGTCGAGCGAGCGGCTCTCGACCGACACGCGCCCCCGGCATAGCAGCCGCTCGACTTGGGGCGAAGCGTGCCGCGACTGGGGATCGTCGAACCGGACGTCGTCGAGCAGAATCACCTCGAGGACGCCGGTTTGAAGGTCGGTACGCGTCTGCGCGTGGCGCAGATCGGCCCTCACGGAGTCGTCGAAGCGGATCGTCTTGCCGTCGAAGGTCATGCGCTCGCGCCACGTCACCTGCAGGTGGGCGCGGTCGTGGAGCGGGTGCCCCTCGAGGTCGCGGGAAAGCGGCAGATCGGGCAAATCCATGCGCCCCGCCCCGTCGATCCACAGCCGATTCGTGCCGCGATTCAGGTTGATGTTGGGGCCGGCGAGCTCCAATCCGCGGCCCTCGAAACGGGCCGGGCTGCCCGTGATCGCCAAGGCGGCATCGGGCCGGCTGGCGTCGACGACGTGGATCACCTCGCCGCGGACTTCGAGCGGGCGCTCGGTGGGCTGGGCCGACCAGGTCTCGCGCAGCACCACGTTGCCCTCGATCATCAACTCCGTGAGTTCGGGATCGGTCTCGGCCAGCAAGGTCCGCACCTGCAACAGGTTGCCCGTGATGGCGAAGTGATGCTTGGGCACGCCAACCGCGTTGGAGAACAGCGAAGAGCGGGAACGCTTGGCCCCGTCGGCCTCGCGCCCCGACGCCACCGGATACACACCCTCGCGGTCGGTCCCGCGGTCGCGGTCTTCATCCGGCGGCACGTCGCCGGATGCGGCGCCCGGGGCCGTCGCCACCGGCTCGAACCAGACCTCCAGTTGACCGACATCGCCGGTAAGCTGGGGGGCGTAAAACTGCACTTTTCCTCGGGCCAGCATCCGATCGGGGCGCAGGCGCGTCGAACCGGCTTCATCGGGCGAAGGCGTCTCGGTCAGCCAGCAATAGATTTCGGCCGCCGACAGGCGCCCCAACACGGCGAAACCCAACGCCACGTCGCCCGTGACCGAAAGCACCTGCTGCCCCTCGTGCGGGCGGAGTTGCAGGCGGTCTTTCCAGCGCGCCTCCAAGGTTTGGCCGAGCCGGTCGCGCATCTGGCCCCGCAGCCAACCGGGGCCCTCGGCGTCGACCTGCCCCAAGCGGCCTCCCTCGGCCATCGTGTAGTGGACGCTGCGGGCATGGATCTCGTTGCCGCCTTGCCGCAGAAAGACCGGCGACGATCCCTCCAGCGAAATCTCTCGCGTGTACAGATCGATCTCCAGCCTTTCGCCCTCGATGCGCACCTCCTGCCCCGGGGCCCGAACGATGACCGGGGAGCCCCGGGCCTCGATCCGTCGGGGCTCGAAGTCCCAATCCGGCCGCTCCTTCGACGGACGCTCGGCGTCCTTCTCGCCCGGTTGGGCCGGGCGGCGGCGCGAAAAGTAGATCGACAGCTCCTCGCAATTGAGCTGGTCGCTCGGTCCGTCGGGATGGATCCGCAACACGTCGACTTGCTTCTCGAACGTCGCCCTCTGCTGGATCGGATCGAAACGGAACCGGCCCAGGCAAGTGACCTCCACGGGCAAGCCCGAACCGAGATCGGCGACGGCCGGCGCGGGACCCGACGGCGCCTCGGCCGAAGCGCCCGGCACAAGCCCCTTCGCGCTCGCGTGAAAGTGCAATCGCTCGAGGCGGCGGACCTCGAACCAGGCGATCCCGGCGATGCCGGGTCCCTGTTTCTCGCCGGCGCCTTCCGCGTCGCGGGGCAGGAACTCGATCCACAGATCGCTCCCTCGACCGTGGTGGGGGCCCAGGCGGAAGTCGACGGCATGGGGCGTCCAGATCCGCTGCGCGTTCAGGTCGACGTCGCGGGCAACCACGAGCAGGTCGTCTTCGGGCCCCGGCGAGCGCCCGCCGCTGCGGATCGTGATCCGTCCGCTGAGTCGGCCTCCGATCAGGCGGCCCACTTTGCCGCGAGGCAGGTCAAAGGGTTCGTCGAATTCGAGCAGGGCCCCCTCGGGAGCTTCGAGAATCACGGCGCGGCGTTGACGCTGCTCGAGGGGCGCCGTGGGTGCGACGGGCGAAAAGATCATCGTGCACGGGGCGATTTTCACCGTTTTCCCGTCGCCCTGTTTCTCATAGTCCTGCAGCAGGAGCTTCACCTGGTCGCTTTCCAGCACTTTGGGGTTGTCGAGCTCCCAGGCGCCGGGAGGAAACATGCCGGCCAGTTCCTTGCGCCAACGCTCGGCGGTCCGGGAGGCCCCGTCACCCGATCGGGCGGGCGTCCGGCCCGCGCGCGGCGCGGCAGGAGGCTCGATCCATGGGACCGCCACCACGGCGTACGTCCAGTACGCCGTCATGACGATCGCCAGACTGCCGACAATGCGGAGGAAACGGGCCATAACCGCGGCTTCAGGTAAGGTACGTCTGGATCACCTCATTCCAGCGCCGCTGGGCCTTGAGGATCGTCTCGATGGTCTCGCGGACCGCGCCGAACCCGCCGGGCGCCGCCGTCACGTAATGGGCCGCCTGGCGGACCTCGGCCGCCGCGTCGGCCACGGCCACGCCGAGACCGACCGCGCGGAGCACGGGCAGATCGGGCAGATCGTCGCCGAGGTAGCAGACCTGCTCGGGGGCCAGCCCCAACGTGTCGACGATTTCGTGCATCGTCGTCAGCTTGTCGTCGATGCTCTGCCGGACGATCTCGACCCGCAACTCGGCCGCCCGGATCTTCAGCACCTGGGAGCTGCGCTGCGTGACCATGCCGAAACGGTAACCGGCCTTCTGCCACAATCGGATCGCCACGCCGTCGCGCACGTGGAATCGCTTCGACTCCATGCCCTGGTTGTCGAGCACCAGGATTCCGTCGGTCAACACGCCGTCCACGTCCGACAGAACCAGCTCGATCGGCTGGCACCGCTGTTCCAGATCCATCCGACCCCCGTTTCGGCTCTCGACTGAATTGCCCAGGCCCGCCCTCTGCATCCTTGAGACGATCCAGGCTCCACGCTGCCGCAGTGCCCAGCGGCGCGATTGTACCGGTCCGGGGCAACCGCGGCAACTTCGGCTTGGGACCTGCCGCGGGGTTCGGGCGAACCGGGTCGAGCATTCCGTGGGGAGGGCGACGTGCCGTCGCAACCCAACCACAAGGCCCCGTAACGGGGGACGACAGTTCTTGCCCTGGACGAGAACTCGGCCTGCCGTGACAATCGGAGGAGAGGTCCATCGTATCGAAACCGGTCGACGTTGCCATGCCCTCCGAGACGCCCCCCGCCATTGGAATCGACCTGGGAACGACCTACTCTGCCCTGGCCCGACTGGACGAGCGGGGGCGTCCGACCACGTTGGTCAACGCCGAGGGCGATCGGATCACGCCCAGCGTGGTGCTCTTCGACGGCGACGAGGTCGTGGTCGGCAAGGAGGCCCTCAAAGCCGTGGGCGCCGAGCCCGACCACGTGGCCGCCCTGGCCAAGCGCGACGTGGGATCGCGGGTGTTCCATCAAGTCATCGAGGGCAAGCACTACCCCCCCGAGGTGATCCAGGCCTGGATTCTCAACAAGTTGCGGCTGGACGCTTCGGCCCAGATCGGCCCGTTCACCCAGGTGGTGATCACCGTGCCGGCCTATTTCGACGAGGTCCGCCGCAAGGCGACCCAGGACGCCGGCTACATGGCCGGGTTCGAGGTGCTCGACATCATCAACGAGCCCACGGCCGCTGCCGTGGCCTTCGGGTTCCAGCAGGGGTTCCTTCAACCCGGTCAAAAGAGTGGGCGCCCCTCGCGAATCATGGTCTACGATCTCGGCGGCGGCACCTTCGACGTGACCGTCATGGAGATCCGCGGCAGCCAGTTCGTTGCCCTGGCCACCGACGGCGACGTGCAACTGGGCGGCTACGACTGGGATCAGCGCCTGGTCGACCTGGCCGCCGAGGGGTTTATCCGCGAGCACGGTCTGGATCCCCGGGAGGACGCGATCGCCGCCGGCAGGCTGTGGCGCGAGTGCGAAAGCGCGAAGCGGACTCTTTCGGCCCGCACCCAGGCATCGGTGGCCTGCGAGTTCATGGGCCGGGCCGCGCGCGTCGCGATCACTCGGCGCCAGTTCGAAGAAGCCACCCAGGATTTGCTCGACCGCACGCGATTCACCGCCCAGCAAACGCTCCAGGCGGCGGGGTTGACCTGGAGCCGCATCGACCGGGTGCTGCTGGTGGGGGGAGCGACGCGCATGCCCATGGTTCGGGCCATGTTGCGACAGCTCTCGGGCAAGCAGCCCGACGCCAGCGTGGCCGCCGACGAGGCCGTGGCCCACGGCGCCGCGTTGCGGGCGGGACTGCTCTTGGCCGAAAGCCGGGGAAACGCGCCCACGTTCCGGATCCACAACGTGAACAGCCACAGCCTGGGGGTCGTGGGGGTCGCCCCCCTGACCCAGCGCAGGCGAAATGGCGTCGTCATCCCGCGTAATACCCCCCTGCCGGTCACCGCCAAGCGGACCTTCAAAACGGTCAAGGCCGACCAGAAGTCGATCCTCGTCGAGGTCGTCGAGGGCGAGAGCCCGTCGCCCGACGATTGCACAATGATCGGCCGCTTTCGGGTTCCCCATCTACCGGCCCGCCTGCCGGAGGGGGCGCCGATCGACGTGCTGTTCCGCTACGGGCAAGACGGGCGGTTGAAGGTGCGGGTCGTGATCCCCGACGCCGACACCCGGGTCGACTCGGAGTTCACCCGCGAGAACAGCCTGCCCAAAGAGCACCTCGACGGCTGGCGCGAGCACATCAGCGGCGCGGAACCGACGGATTACGCCTAGCCGCGGGCGTTCGCCCCTCGCCTTCCCAAAGGTATGCCTTCGCGGCCTCCAGCACCTTGGCGTGGGGAAGCAGTTGCTCGCCCACCGCCTTCCAGTCGATGCCTTTCAACCCGAAGCAGGGATCGTTGCGGACAAGCTCGTCGTAGAGATCGGCGAGCGCCCGTTCGTAGCTTACGCCGGATGTCGTGTCGGGTTCTGGCGACGGGGCCACATGGGTCGACTCGCGGCGTCGGGTCTGTCGTCGCTCGATGAACTGCTGCAGGTCGACGTAGGCCGTCGCCGCGAGGAAATCGCCGATCGTCGTGGTCGTACCCGAGGGAAGCTCGACCTTGCGATTCAACTGGGAGCCGACTCGCTGGAGCAGCTCCGAGCGTTTTGCGCGGTTTTCCAGGTCGATCCCCTGGGCTTTGAGGGCTTCGCGACAGGATTCTTGTTCGCTTGGCGACAGTCGCTTCCATTCGTCGACCAGCGGCGCGAGCCGGGCGGGCGGGTCGTGTTGCGCGTTCGACCAGCCGGCGACGAAGGGCAGGCGGGCGAAGGTCGTGCGTCCGGCCCGGATGGTCGCCTCGCCCGCGCCGAAGCCGGGGCTGTTGTCGGCGGCGAACACCGCGAGGTAGACCTTGCCTTCGGGCAGCCCGCGCACGGTCGTTTCGCCCCGGGGCATGCGGTTGCCGCCGATCATCCGTTGCAGGAACGGTCCGCCCCAGCCGGCGAAGCCCAGAATCGGGTCGGCCCGAGTCGGCGCGGTGCTCACGACCAGCAGGGTCTCGTCGTTGCCCACCTCTTGGTCGATCACGAGCGTACCGGTGCCCAGGGGCCGCAGCAGGACGTCTTCGGCCTCGGCGGAAGGAACCCGCACGTTGTCGACCACGCCGTGCAGTTCGATCTGTTTGCCGTTGACCTCCAGAAGGGCTTTCACCTCGTCGACGTCGCTCCACGATTGGCACACGAGCCGGTAGGTGCCGGCCGGCAGCTTGTCGAAGACGAATCGGCCTTGTGGGTCGGTCACGGCATGGGCCAGGTCGAGCGACTCCCGGCCTTGGGCGAATCCGTCGGTGAAGGGACGGGAGGTTCCGGGCGCCAGGGGAATGCCGGTCGCCTGATCGCAGATCGCGACGCGGGCCGCCGGCACGGGGCGGTCGTCGGCATCGAGCACCCGTCCCCGGATCGCGCCCGGTTGCGCAGCGATCGCGCCGGTCGCGAGAGGGAGAAAAAGCGCGAGGGCCGCCCACCCGACCGCTCGGACTGAGAGAATCATCCAAGGCTCCTCAAGGCATTCCGTTCGACCCCGGCCTTTTCGAGAAACACGCCGACCACGACCCCGATCCGCTCGAGGAGGTCGGGCTGACGGCCCTCGGAGGGCGTGATCTCGACGGGGAAGACCGTGACCGACTTTTCCGCGGCGTCGCGTGACGGCGCCGGCCCTTGCGGCGGGGCGCCGAGGGCGGTCTGTTCCGCGCCGCCCCCGCGCCCGTGTGCCGTCAGCACGGCCAACAGGAGGATTCCAGTCAAGACATGCCGATTCATCAAGCGGCTCCCAACGTGAAAGAGGTCAAGTCGAAATGGCACAAGGGCTTAGCCGCGAACGCACGACGGCACACCCATCGATCCGGTGGCGACGCGCCAACGTACCCTTGGTGACAGGCTCGCTCGACGGGCGGATATAACGCGCCGTGGTAGAAAAACCGGGACTCTCCCAGGCATCCCCCAGCAGTCCGCCATGCATCGGCACGAGCCGGCTATTCGGCACTCCCTGCCAGTTGGGCGATCGCCGCCCGAACCGCTTCCTCGCCCGCGATGGGAGCCTCGCAGGCGAAGTTGCGGCAGACAAACATCGTCGGGCCGGGCGGCAGCGGCGTCTTGCCGCGAAAGACGCTCGCAAGCGAGGGCGAGACGTCGGCGGCCGCGCCCGCCGGGCGGAACGCCACGACCTTGTTCGGCAGGAAACGTCGACGCAGGTCGGCCAACACTTGGCCGGTCGCGTCGCGGTCGTCGGAGCCGAGGAGGACGATCTCGGGCGTCGGGCCCAGCAGCGTATCCAACGCCAGAAGCAACTGGCCCGCCCCGCCGGGCGCCCGCTGGATCAGGTCGATCGAGGCCCGCAGGGCCGACTCGGCCGATGCGAGGTAGTCGTCGCGCCCGCACAGCTTGCCGAGCTGCAGCAGGGCCGTGGTCGCCAGGCCGCCGCCGCTGGGAACGGAGCTGTCGAGCATGTCCATCTTGCGGGCGATCAGGGACGGGTGATCCTCGTCGGCGAAGTAGAATGCGCCCGACTCGCGCGCGGCGAACCGGGCGAGAATCGCATCGGCCAGGCCGATCGCCTCGTCGATCCACCGCGCGTCGAAGTCGGCCTCGTAAAGGGCGACCAGCGCGTTGGCCAGGCCGGCGTAGTCTTCGAGAAAGGCACGATGCCGCGCCCTGCCTTGGCGCCAGCAGTGCAGCAGTCGTCCGCGCTCGTCGCGCAGGTGGGAAAGCAGAAAACGGCTCGCCGCGGCGGCGGCCTCGACGTACCGGGGCTCGCCCAGTGCGGCCCCGGCCCGGGCCAGGGCTTCGATCATCAGGCCGTTCCAACCGACCAGAACCTTGTCGTCGCGCCCCGGCCGAACCCGCCGCGATCGGGCCGCCCGCAGCGCGGCGCGGCTCTCGGCCAGCTCGGCTTCGAGCGCCTCGCGGCCGAGGCCGAGCCGCGCGGCGCACTGCCCGATCGTCTTGGGCCGATGGAGGATGTTCGAGCCCTCGAAGTTGCCCCCGTCGGTCACGTCGTAGACGTAGGCGAACCGGCCGGCGCGGTCGGCTCCGAGCAGCGACGGCAACTGGTCGAGCGTCCACAGGTAGAACTTGCCTTCCTCGCCTTCGCTGTCGGCGTCCTCGGTGCTGTAGAACGCGCCGGCCGGATCGGTCATGTCGCGGAGCACGTAGTCGAGCGTCTCGCGCACGATCCGCGCGTACTCGGGCTCGCCCGTCGCCTGCCACGCCTCGAGATAGCACGTGGCCAGGAGGGCGTTGTCGTAGAGCATTTTCTCGAAGTGGGGAACGAGCCACCGGGCGTCGGTGCTGTAGCGGTGAAATCCGCCGCCCAGATGGTCGTAGATCCCGCCCGAGGCCATCTTGTCCAGCGTGAGCCGGACCATGGCCAGCGGCTCGTCGCGCCCCGTGCGAAGCCACCGCCGAAGCAGGACGCGCAGGTCGACGGGCCGGGGGAATTTCGGGGCCGATCCGAATCCACCGTAATGCCGGTCGAACGACCGGGCCAGGGCCTTCTCGGCCCCACGGAGCAGCTCTTCGTCGAGCGAGGCGTCGCCGCCGGCGCGCGCGAACGGATCGTTCGATCGCAGCAGGCCCGCCAGTTGGCCGGCTTGCTCGACGGCCTGGCGGCGCTGGTTCTTCCAGGCGTCGGCCACGGCCCGGATCACCTCGTCGAAGCCGGGCATGCCCCCGCGCGTGCGCGGCGGCCAATAGGTGCCGCCGTAAAACGGTTCCAACGACGGCGTCAGAAAGGCCGAGAGCGGCCAGCCGCCGCGGCCCGTCATCATCTGGACGGCCTCCATGTAAAGCTGGTCGATCTCGGGACGCTCCTCGCGATCGACCTTGATCGCGATGAACTCGTCGTTGAGCACCCGGGCGATCTCGGCGTCCTCGAAGCTTTCGTGGGCCATGACGTGGCACCAATGGCAGGCCGAGTAGCCGATCGACAGGAAGATCGGCTTCTGTTCGGCCTTGGCGCGTTCGATCGCCTCGGGACCCCAGGGATACCAGTCGACCGGGTTGTCGGCATGCTGGAGCAAGTAGGGACTGATTTCGCCTGCCAGACGATTCGGCATGGGAGCCTCGCACAACACGGCAAAGACGGCGGCCATCGCAACGCTCGGTGAATTCTACCGAAACGCCCGCGGTCGAGGCTCCCAGGGTCGCGCGGCAGATTCGCGTCGTGCGCCGGCAGCCGGAGCTACCCGGCGTCGGCCCCGTCGCCCGACACTTGGGCGGCACGTGGCGTCGCGGCCCCGCGGTCGCTACGATGGTGGGCGCTGCCGGGGCCGATTTGCGGCCCGGTGTCGACCGTTCGAGAGAGGATCGATGAAACGGGCACTTGTCCTCTGTACGGGAAATTCGTGCCGGTCGCAGATGGCCGAGGCACTGTGGAACGCGCTGGGAGCCGGGGATTGGCAAGCCTTCTCCGCGGGCTCCGATCCGGCCGGATATGTCCATCCCATGGCCGTTCGGGTCATGGGCGAGGTGGGCATCGACCTTTCCGCGGGTCGCAGCAAGCATCTCAACGAGTTCATCGACGAGGCTTTCGACGTCGTGGTCACGGTATGTGACGGCGCGAAGGAGTCGTGCCCCGCGTTCCCCGGCGCTCGGCAAACGCTGCACTGGCCCTTGCGCGATCCCGCCGACGCCGGCGGCACCGACGAGGAGAAACTGGCCGTGTTTCGGGCCGTTCGCGACGAGATCCGCGGCCGTATCGAGCGGTACCTGGAAGGATAGGCCGACTTTCCTCGGCCTGCCTGCGGCGCTTGCCGGGTGGTCGGCCCAGGCACGGGCTCCGTTACGCTCCCGCGAGCCGACCGGCAACCTCTTCGAAGAAGGCGACCGACTTGGCGTGGGTCTCGAGCGGCTCGTTTGGGTCGCGTTCCCATTCGATGCCGAAATAGGGATTCTTGATTCCCACACGCTTGACCGCGGCCATGAGGTCGCCGATGCGCCCTGCGCCCTGGCCCCAGATCACGTCGTGTGCCTCCTTGACTCCGAACCGGTCGAGATCTTTGAAGTGAAAGGTTTTGACGCGCGGGGCGACCTTTTTGAGCATCTCGACCGGGTCGAGCCCGGAGCGGCACCAATGGCCCGTGTCGCAGCAGAAGCCCATCCGCTCGGAGCGCCCCTCGAGCGCGGCCAGCCCCGTCTCGGGGTTCCAGTATTGCGACGGCTGCGGATGATTGTGCAGAGCGAAATCGATGCCGTACTGCCCGGTCAGGTCTTCGATCGTATCGAACGCGGCCTCGGGGGGCTCGCCGACGATGACCTCCAACTCCATGTCGGCGGCAAACGCGAACGTGGCCTTGATCGCCTCAGGCTCGGCAAGCTGCGAGTAGATGGCGAGCATCTTGACTCCCGAATCGGCGGCCTTCTTCTTGAGGTCGCGTCGCAGGGCCGGCGACAGGCCGGCGTCGGGTTTCGCGTCGGGGTGGGCCGGGCTGAACTTCTGCCAGGCGAACAGCTCGGCGTAGCGCAGGCCGGTGGCCGACGTCTTGTCGAGGGCCTCGAAAAGCGTAACCGTGCGGAACGAATAGAGCGAGAAACCGACCCGCCAGCCGAGCTTGTCGGCATTGGGCGTTCCCGGCACAAGGGGCTCGGCCGCGCGGAGGTCGACAGCGCGAAGTCCGGCAAGCCCGGCGCCGACGGCCGCGCTTCGGGCGAGAAAGCTGCGTCGTGATACTTCCGACATTGGAGATCCTCCCAGGCTAGAGTGACGGGCCCCGCAACACGAGTATAGCCCACCGCGAAGCCGCCGTCTTGTCGTCTCGTCCGCGCGACGGCCCGTTTCGTGCCGGTCCGAACGGGCACGGGCCGCGACCGGCGTTCGCGCTTATTTGCCGCGCTTCGGCCGGTACAGATCGGTGGCCGTGCCCAAATGCACCTCGGCGGCGAAACCGAGCGTCTCGGAGAGCGTGGGGTGGGGATGGATCGACTCGGCCACGTCGCGCACTGCCGCGCCCAACTCGATGGCCACGACCGCCTCGGCGATCAGCTCGCCCGCGCCGGCGCCCACGATGCCGCAGCCGATCACCCGTCGACTCTCCGGGTCGATGATCCACTTGGTCATGCCTTCGGGGCGGCCGACCGACTGGGCCCGGCCGCTGGCCGCCCAGGGGAACTGGGCCACTTCGACCTGGCGCTCGACCTTTTTGGCCTCGGTCTCGGTGACGCCGGCCCAGGCGACCTCGGGATCGGTGAACACGACGGCGGGGATGGCGCGCGGGGCGAACACGGCCGGTTCGCCGGCCAATGCCTCGACGGCCACCTTGCCCTCGTGGGCCGCCTTGTGGGCCAGCATCGGCTCGCCCGACACGTCGCCGATCGCCAGGATGTGCGGATCGGCCGTGCGCTGGCGATCGTCGACCACCACGAACCCGCGGTCGTTCACTTCGACCCGGGTGTTCTCGAGCCCCAGCGACTCGCTGTTAGGGCGCCGCCCGACGGCCACGAGCACGCGGCCGAACCGCTGCACCTTCTTTTCGACGTCACCCTCCAGGGTGACCTCGACGCTCTTCTTCTTGTCGGCCAGCGAGACGACCTTCGTGTTCAGGTGGATGGCGTCGAACTGCTTTTCGAGCCGCTTGTGGAGCGGCTTGACCAGGTCGCGATCGGCGCCGGGCAGCAGCCCGTCGGTCAACTCGACCACCGACACGCGGCTTCCCAAGGCCGCATAGACCGTGCCCATTTCGAGGCCGATGTAGCCGCCGCCCACGATCAACAGCGACTCGGGGACGTCGGGCAGATCGAGGCCGCCGGTCGAGTTCATCACCCGGTCGGTGGCCAGCTCGAGGGCCGGGAAACTCATGGGCCGCGAGCCCGTGGCCAGGATGCAGTGCTCGAAGCGGAGGCGATCGTCGTCGAGCGGCTTGCCGCCGGCCGGCTCCAGGCGCAGCGTCTGGGAGTCGTCGAACCGGGCCCGGGCCTGGACCACGGCGACGTTGCGCTTCTTGGCCAGTTGCTTGAGGCCGCCGGTCAGGGTCGCGATGGCTTTGTCCTTGCGCGCCCGCATGGCATCGAGGTCGACCTTGGGCTCGCCGTAGGCCACGCCCCACTCGGCCAGATGCTTCGCCTCGGCCATGGCCTTGGCCACGTGCAAGAGGGCCTTCGAGGGGATGCATCCGCGCAACAGGCACACGCCGCCCAGGCGCGGCTCCATGTCGACCAGGGTCACTTGCATGCCCAGGTCGGCGGCCAGAAACGCGGCCGCGTATCCACCGGGGCCGCCGCCGACGATCGCTAGTTGAGTATCCATGGAAGGGTTCAGGGTTCGGGGTTCAGGATTCAATCAGGACAGGGGAGGGCATGGGGACTCCTTCGATCTCGCTACGAGCGGTTGGGTTCGCAGTCAATCGGGCGATATCCCAATGAGCCGTCAGGCTTCGGCACTGGTTGCACCCGAAGACATCGATGCCCGTTTCATCATGAAGCTCATTTTCTCAGAGTCCGTCAACCACGTGTGGGAGGATATGCAGCAAAAAGTGCCCATGCCTGATTCCATCCGTTTCGGCATCTGTCTCGTTCAGATCGGGAATAACGCGCCAGTTCGTCTTGACGCAACGCGTTCGTCGCGTTTCACGCACTCTCCCGCACTACCGTTCCTGCCGAACCCCGAACCCTGCACCCCGAACCATTCTCTACTGCGCCAGCATCAGCCTAGCCGGCGACTGGAGCAGGTCGATGACGTCGTTGAGGAACCGCGCGGCCGTGGCGCCGTCGACGAGGCGGTGGTCGTAGGAGAGGCTCAGGGGCATCATGAAACGGGGCTCGATCTTGCCGTCGCGGACCACCGGCATCCAACGGGACCGGCCCAGCAGGAGGATGGCCACCTCGGGGTGGTTGATGATCGGCGTGCTGTAGGCGCCGCCCACCGCGCCCAGGTTGCTGATCGTGAACGTGCCGCCGCGAAGATCCTCGACGGCGAACTGCACGGCCCGGGCCCGCTCGGCGACCGAGGCGATCGCCCGGGCGAGTTCGGCGATGGTCATGCGATCGACGTTGCGCACCTTGGGCACGACCAGGCCGCGCGGCGTGTCGACGGCCACGCCCAGATGGACGTACTCCTTGTACACGACCTGCCGGTTCTCGTCGTCGAGGGTGGCGTTGAGCATGGGGTGGCGTCTCAGGGCGATCGCCACGGCCTTCATCACGAACGGCATGGTGGTCAGCTTGAGGTTCGCCCCCAAATAGCCTTTGGGCACGCCCTTGCGAAGCTGCTCGAGGTCGGTGACGTCGGCGTCGTCGAAGTTGGTCACGTGGGGGATGACGCTCGCCGAGCGCGACATCTGCGCGGCGATCGTCTGGCGGATGCGGGAGACCTGTTCGCGGCGGATCGGTCCCCACGCGTCTTCCCCCGGCTCGCCCGGCGGAGTGACCGGCTCGAAGCCCGCGTCGCCCGAGGGCATTGCCGGCGCCGCCGTTGCGCCGGCCGCCGTCTCGACGTCCTCGGGCGTAATGCGGCCGCGCTTTCCCGTACCCGACACGTTGCGCAAATCGACGCCCAGTTCCCGGGCCAGGCGGCGAGCGGCCGGTCCCGCGGGGATCGGCCCGCCGCGCTCGGGCTCAGG
>Ga0334899_1000534_pt1 | contig 46995 bp, 29 predicted proteins | sample GraSluR3_MG_FD_207219 | JGI IMG/M metagenome (GOLD analysis project Ga0334899, IMG submission 207219) | Sludge microbial communities from methane-producing bioreactor in Wageningen University, Netherlands - Granular Sludge_8_08-R3 | ecosystem: Engineered > Bioreactor > Anaerobic > Unclassified ...
CTTCCTCCACGCTGGTGATGCCGCGGCAGACTTTGAGCCAACCGTCCTGCCGTAGGGTTCGCATTCCGGCCTTCATGGCGGCCTGCTGGATCAGGTTCGTGGGCGCCCGCTCGCTGGCCAAGCGGCGAACCTCGTCGCTGGTGACGAGCAACTCGAAGATCCCCAGACGCCCGCTGTATCCCGTGTGCCGGCAGTGCTTGCATCCCACCGCGCGGTAGATCTCGCCGCCGCTGTCGAGGCAATCCTGCAGGGGGAAATCGTCGGGGACGTCGTCGAAGCTGGGCGTGAAGGGCTCGCGGCACTCGGGGCACAGAACGCGCACCAGCCGCTGCGCCATCACTCCTTCGACCGTGCTGCACACGAGGAAGGGCTCGACCCCCATGTCGATCAGCCGCATGAAAGCCCCCGCCGCGTCGTTGGTGTGCAGCGTGCTGAACACGAGGTGCCCGGTCAGCGACGCCTGGATGGCGTTCTCGGCCGTCTCGACGTCGCGGATTTCGCCCACGAGCACAACGTCGGGGTCGTGACGCAGGATGCTTCGCAGGCTGCGGGCGAAGGTCAGCCCCACCTTGTTATGCACCTGGATCTGGTTGATCCCGGGCAACTGGTATTCGATGGGGTCTTCGGTGGTGATGATCTTCGTGGCGTCGTCCTTGATCTCGCTCAAGGCGCTGTACAGCGTGGTCGTCTTGCCCGAGCCCGTGGGGCCGGTCACGAGAATGATCCCGTGGGGCTGGCTGATCAGGTGGTTGAACTGCTGATAGATGTCTTCGTCCATGCCGATGCCGCGCAAGGAGAAGTTCATGCGATCCTTATCGAGGATTCGCATGACGATGCCTTCGCCGTGCAGCATGGGGATAATCGAAAACCGCAGATCGACTTCGCGCCCCGAGATTTTCAGCTTGATGCGCCCATCCTGGGGAACGCGTTTCTCGGCGATGTTCAAGCGGGCCATGATCTTCAAGCGGCTGACGATGGCCGCCTGAAAGCGATGGATCTGCGGGGGCGCGGGCTGGGTCTGCAGCACGCCGTCGATGCGGTAGCGGATCTTCAGGCCGTCGGCCTGCGCCTCGATGTGGATGTCGGTCGCCCGGGCCTCGATCGCCTCGACGAGGATCTCGTTCACCAGGCGGACCACCGAGGCCTCCTGGACCATCTCGCCCGCCTCGGACGCGCTCCAATCGACGTCTTCCAGGATCTCGACGTTGTCCTCACGCTCGGCCCGCTGGGCGACCAGATCCTCGATCGTCTCGGCGCCCACGCCCAAGTGGGTCTTGACGAGCTTGGCCAATTCGTCGGGCATGGCCACGACGGGATAAACGCTCATGCCTACCGAGGCGCTGACCGCGTCGAGGGCGTGCAGGTCGAAAGGGTTGCTGGTGGCGACGAGGAGCGAGCCGTCGCGACGCCCGATGGGAAAGATGCCGTAGCGGTGGATGAGCTTCAGGGGAAAGCTCTTGAGGCCGGCAAGATCGACCTTGACGGTGGTCAAGTCGACCAGTTCCATGCCCAGGGCTTGGCCCACCGCGGCCAAGGCCTCTTCTTCCGTGGAGAAGCCGAGCTCGGCGGCGACCTGATCGAGTCGGCCGTCCGTCTCTTGAGCCCGACGCGCTAGTTCCAACTGATGGGCGCTGAGCGCGCCCTTCTTGGGGAGCGTCTTGGCGATGATCATGATTCTTGGCGGGGCTAAACTTGGTAGGTCGGTCTCGTGGTTGCCCATCCGTCGCGTCAGGACGGACAGACCCAGGAATCATCCCTGATTCTCGAACCGCTTTCCGTAGTGCAAGTCACTGCCAACAGAATCCCTCTTGGTAGTGCGGTAGGCGAGATTTCTTGGGCAGGTTCGTTTTGAGGCAGGGCGGCCCTTGTGGCAGGGGGTTGACGTTGGGCCGCTGGTTCAGGCTAGAATGTACGAAAGTCATTGTAGTCCTGGCGCAACGTTCGTCAATAGAGCTTGCAGGGGGGGCTCCGCACGATACCAGCCAGGATGGGGGGTGAGTGGCAATTGGGTACCCTTCCCCTCTCGAAGGTGCAGTCTAGGTCAACCTGCGAGTCGCCGCCATGATCGACCCGTTCTCGCTTTTGAAAACCAGAACTTATGGGTGGGGCGACCCTGCCCGCAAGGTGCTTCTCGCCGTGGCGATCGGGGGGATCGGCCCGTTGGCTGGGGCCGCGACGCCGTCCCCGACGCCGGCCCCGACGACTGCAACGTCGGCCGCACCGCTGAAGGTCGTCCGCTACTGTCAGCGCCTGATCGAGAAGTACGATCAGAACGGCGACGGCAGACTCGATGAGAACGAGTGGGGCGCGATGCAGGGCGACGTTCGCCAAGCAGACGCGAACGGGGACGGTTTCGTCACCGAGGCGGAACTGCTGGCCCATGTCACGCGGTACGCCCAGGACGGCAAGAAGCTGATCCGTTTGGGGCTGGCCGTCTCACGCAGCGAAAGCGAGTTTCCTGTCGACCTGCTGAAGCTGCTGCCCGGCATGGGTCTTGCCGAGCCGGGAGTCGTCAGCACTGGAAGCGAGCAAGACGATTCCCGTGCGCTCGACGGTCGTGCACCCCGGGGCGGCCGAGGGGCGTCGGACCCACGCGATGCGACGTTCTCGTTTTCGGCCCAACGCTTGCCCGCCGGCCTGCCCGATTGGTTCACCAGCCGCGACGCGAACCGCGATGGGCAGTTGAGCCTGGCGGAGTTCGCGCCCAAGCCGACGCAGGCCGATCTGCGCGAGTTCGCCCGTTACGACCATAATCGCGACGGTCTGATCACTGCGCAGGAAGTGCTGCGCGGCCCGCAGGCCCGAGGCGACGAGAAAGAACCGGCCGAACAGCGTGCCGCGCGGCTCGCCGAGGAGACAGGCGAAGAGCCGAAGGCCGAACCCACGAACGACGCGGTTGAGAAGCCCGAGACCGCTCCCCCCGCCGAAGACGCTTCGCCCGCCCAAGACGACCGGCCCGGGGCGTCGAGGCCGCAGCCCGACGAAGCGCCACGGAGTCGTTCGAGGTATGGAAGATCGGGTCGCAGAAGGCCCGCGACCGACTGAGCCGAGCCGCGAACCCGTGCTGGATTGCCTCGGCGGTATAACCGGACGCCCGGCTCGCCTACCGGCCCGATGCGGAGGAAGTCGTCGGTCGCCGGGCCGGCGCGTCGGCGGTTGCGGCCTCGAACTCCTCGAGGCTGATCAGGCCATCTCCGTCCCGGTCGTATCGGCGGAACCGCCTGGCTGCTTCGCGGAGCGTCTGGGAGTCCTCGTCGCCGGCGTCCTTCTCGTCGTCGCCGTGGTGGTGGTTGCCGCTGTTCTCGAATCGTACGGTCACGCGAATGTTCGAGAAGAGTTGGATCCGGTTGCCCGACAGCAGGTTCGCCTGGTTGCCGGAAAGGACCTCGGCCTCGTTGCCCGAAAGGATCTCCGCCTTGTTTCCCGAGAGCAGTTCCGCGCGGTTATCGGCCAGCAGTTTGGCCGTATTGTCGGAGAGCACCTCCCAGGCGGCGCCGGAGAGGAGATCCCAGGCGAAGTCGCCGAGCGACTTGGCGCGGTGGCGGTCCGGCGACGGTTGGGGCTTCCCGATCCAACCCGGTCTCACGGCCTGGCCGATTGCCTCGGCAACGGCCTGGGCCGGTCGAGCGACCGAGGCTTTGCCTTCCGATTTCGGCTCGGGCTTCTCTCGTTTCGGTTGCGCCGGGGCCTGCCCAAGCGCGGGCCCGCCGGCGCAAACGACCATCGCGACGAACGCGGCCAATACAGTCTGCGAAATGCGCATTGCCAACCTCTCCGCTTCAAGCATTGGGGCATGAAGGTCATCGTTCGCCGTGACGGCTGTGCCCCTGCAGCGACGACACCGCGAAGCGAACTACCAGGAAAGTGTAGGGCGCCGGAGTCGCCGAGGGCAAGCCGAAGCCCCCTCGGGCCCGATGCGCGCGGATGATCGTGGCGAAGCATCTTGTCGGCTCCGTAGTTGTCGTGCCGGCGGGCGGCGAACGACTCGCCCGATGCGGGCTGTCCATCGGCTTGCTTGGCGGCGTGCCCTGATCTAGCATGGAGGCAACTTTCCCGCCCTGCTCGCCCTTCCGTAAGAACCTGAAGCAAGGAGGAGCGATGAGCGCACGCCTTCTTCCCGCGATGGCCGCTGCCGCGCTGCTGGCCACGCTGCCAATCCTCGGGGTGCGATTGCCGGAGCCGGAGACCGGCGATCGCGATTCCGCCCCTTGGCCCGAGTTTCACGGCCCCGAGCGCACCAACCTGTCGCCCGAAACGGGGCTGCTGGCCCGCTGGCCCGAAGACGGGCCGCCGCTGGTGTGGAAGGTCACCGGCTGCGGCATCGGTTACGCGAACGTGTCGGTTGCCGACGGGATGATCTTCACTTCCGGCAACGTCGACGACGTGGAGATGGTTCTGGCGCTGGACCTTGGGGGCCGGGTGCTGTGGCGTTCGCCGAGCGGTCCGGCATGGCAGCGGGCGACGCCCGGCTCTCGTTCCACGCCCACCTATGATGAGGGCGTGGTGTGCCTGCTGAACCCCAACGGCCGGGTGGCCGCCTTCGAGGCCCGCACCGGACGGGAACTCTGGAACGTCGACCTGGTCGAGCGATTCGACGCGCGCGGCGGCGTATGGGGGATGACCGAGAACCTGGTCGTCGAGGACGGCAAGGTGTACTGCATGGCGGGCGGCGAACGGGGACGGGTCGTCGCGCTCGACCGGCGCACCGGCGAGACCGTCTGGGCGAATACCGACGTCGAGCACGCGGCCGCCTACTGCTCGCCCACGATCATCACGCACCGGGGCGTGCGCCAGTGGATCAGCATGACGCAGCGTTCGGTCGTGTCAGTCGACGTCGAGACGGGCGAGTTGCTCTGGTCGGTCCCTTTTCCGCCGCGCGCGCCCCAGAACGCCCTGACGCCCGTCTATCACGACGGGCACGTGTTCGTGGCCAGCGGCCATTCGACCGGCGGGTCCCTGCTGCGGATCGCCGACGACTCCCGCGACGTCACCGTGGTCTGGCACCGGCGCGACCTGGATAACTGTCATTCGGGTTCCATCCTCCTGGATGGGAAGCTGTTCGGCGCGTCGTGCCGCAACGGCGGGCGGCAATTCTACTGCGTCGACTTTCTTTCCGGCGAGGATCTTCAAGTCGACCGGACCCTCGGCAAGGTCGCCCTGACGTATGCCGACGGAATGATCTACGCGCTGGGGTATCAGGGCACCGTTTCGCTTCTGGAGGTGCGTCCCAGGGGATTCGAGATCGTCAGCCGCTTCGAACTGCCCCGGATGCCGGCGAACACCTACCTCGCCCATCCGGTGGTCTGCGGCGGGCGCCTGTACGTGCGGTGCGACGACACCTTGTACGCGTTCGACGTTTCCCAAGAGCGAAGCTCCTGAGCCCCATCCCTGGAACTCGAGGTATCCGACATGACCACGCACGGCAAAGACGATTGCAGTTGTTCGTCCCCGGGTTGCTGCGGTGCCCGGGTGACGGGCGTGACCCGGCGGCATTTCATGGCCGGCGCCGCCGCCTTGGGTGGGGCGCTCTACGCCGGCGCGGCGGCGAAGGCCGCGCAGCAGGCCGGCCGCGCCCGGCCGCACCCCGCGCCGCGGAAACCGCTGCGCATGCAGCCGGTGCTCGTCTACAAGATCGCCCAGCGGCGCGAGGGCGCGAGCTGGCGCACGTGGTCGGGTCTGATCACGGAGGCCCATGCCGACGAGGAGCGCGCCCGCATCCGCGGCGAACTCGAGGCCTTGGGGGCGAAGGCCGACTTCCCGCTCGAGGTGCTCCCGCTGCAGTCCGTGCGAAACGGCGAGGAGGCGAAACGGGTGGCCGCGGCCGATCATGACGGAATCATCCTCTACCACGCGACCGACACGGGCAACCCGTACGGCGGCATCACCACGTTGATGGACCTGCTCGACCCGGCCAGGCTCAACGTCGAGTTCGCGCGGCATCGGAGCGGTCCCGCCTACCGCGGCTACATCTTCACCCATCCCCAGTTGCTGCGCCTGCGAACCGACGAGTTCCAGAACCCCGGCAACATGAACGTGCAAGACGTGGTCGTCGACGACTACGACGAGATGCTCTGGCGGCTGCGGGCGCTGGCCGGGGTGAAGGAAATCCGCGGGAAGCGCATCGTGTGCATCGGCCGCGCCGCGGGCTGGGGAGCCCGGGGAGGCGAAGCGCCCGCCCTCGCCGCCGATCGGTGGGGCATGGAGTTCGCCGAGGTGCCGTACGAAGACCTCGGCGCGCGCATCGCCGCCGCGCGCGCCGATCGCGACCTGGTCGAGCGGTGCGCCCACGAGGCCCGGGCCTATCTCGAAGCGCCCGGCGTGACCTTGTTGCCCTTCCAGGACGAACTCACCACGGCCGAGTTGCTGGCGGGAAAGGGAAGAAAGGAAACCCTCGGCCCGATGCGCGGGTTCGTCGAAAGGGCCTTCCTCCTGACCGAGATCTTCAAGGACCTCATGGCGGAGCACGAGACCGACGCCGTCACGGTGGCGGGGTGCATGAACGCCATCCTCCCCGTGGCGGAAACCACGGCCTGCCTCACGCTGACCCTGCTGAATGACGCGGGCTGCCTCGCCTTTTGCGAGTCGGATTTCGTCGCCATCCCCTCGGGCGTTCTCCTCCACGGGATCTCGGGCAGGCCGGTGTTCTTCTGCAATCCCACGTTTCCGCACAAGCATATGGTCACGGTCGGCCATTGCAGCGCGCCCCGCAAGATGGACGGCGAGAACCTCGAGCCGGTGTTCATCCGCACCCACTTCGAGTCGGACTACGGCGCGGCGCCGCGCGTCGAAATGCGCCGCGGCCAGGAGCTTACCGTGCTGGTGCCCAACTTCGCCAACAGCCGGTGGATCGGGTTTCGGGGCCGCATCCTCGAGACGCCCACGCTCGACGTCTGCACGTCGCAGTTGGACGTCGGCATCGACGGCGACTGCGCCAGGCTGGCGGAGGAGATGGGCGGCTTTCACTGGATGCTCTGCTACGGCGATTACCTGCGCGAAACGGGCTACGCCCTGCGCAAAGCCGGCATCGAGTGGCTGAACCTGAGCGAGAAGACCGCGTGAACCGAGCGTTGCCCATCCTGCTGGCGGCATGGCTGGCGGCCGTCGGGCCCGCACCCGGCGCCCGCGCCCAGATCGAGCCGGCCGACGACGCCCCCCAGCCGCTTCCGCCCGAGGAAAGCCTCAAGCACTTCCAGGTCCCCCCAGGCTTTCGCGTCGAGTTGGTGGCGGCCGAGCCCCACGTGGCCGATCCCGTGGCCATGGCGTTCGACGCGCGCGGGCGGATCTTCGTCTGCGAGATCCACGGGTACAACCTCGAGGGCTATCTCGACGTCGTCGAGTTGAACAAGACCGGCGTGCTCGACACGGCCGTGCGCCGCATCCCCGCCAACGACCGGGCGATCGAGCAGGCCGCGAAGGAGCAGTACGGCACGGTCAAGCTCCTGGAAGACACCAGCGGCGACGGGCGCATCGACCGGGCGGTCGTGTGGGCCGATCGCCTGCCCGCCTGCTACGGCGTGGTTCCCGCCCTCGACGGCGTGATCGTGCTCTGCGCGCCCGACGTGGTGTATCTGGCCGACCGCGACGGCGACGGAAAGGCCGAGGTCCGCGAGACCCTGTTCACGGGCTTCGGCCTTTACGACATGTGGTCGCGCATCAATAATCCCCGCTGGTCGATCGACAACTGGATCGAGGCGGCCCCCGGAATCCAGAGCGGCGGCACGATTCGCGGTCCGCGCCTTGCGCGCGAGGTTCGCCTGGGCGCGACGTGTTTCCGCTTCCGGCCCGACGGAACCGCGCTGGAGCCGGCGAGCGGCTCGGCGAGCGGGTTCGGCCTGGCCCTGAACGACTGGGGCGAGCGGTTCCTGGTGACCAACCAGCAGCACGTGTTGTTCGTGGCCCCGCTGCCGCACCGCTACCTGGCGCGCAACCCGTACTATGCCCCGCCCAACCCCGTCGTGAACGTCTGCACCTACGGACGTCCGGCGCGGGTCTATCCGACGAGCCGGCCCGACCCGTGGCGCCTCGCCCGAAGCCGGGACCCCGCCTGGGTCGCGTTCTACGGCGCGGCCGAGGCCACGGCCAGCGGATTCTTCACGGCCGCCAGCGGGCAGACGATCTATCGGGCCGGCGCCTTCGGGCCCGAGTTCCGAGGCAATCACTTCAGCGTCGACAACGCCCAGAACATGATCCACCGCTCGCTCTTGCTCCGCGACGGATCGGGCTACCGGGCGGTGCGCGCCGGCGACGAACCGGTCGAGTTCCTCACCTCGACCGAACAGTGGTTCCGCCCGGTCAACCTCACGGTCGGACCCGACGGGGCCTTGTACGTCGTCGACATGTACCGCGACATCATCGAAGACTACTCGGCCATCCCCAGGTTCCTGCAGCAGCTCTACGTCAAGTCGCTCATCGCGGGGGCCGATCGGGGGCGAATCTGGCGCGTCGTGGCCGACGGGGCCGCCAAGCCGCGAAGGGTCGATCTCGACCGCGCCTCGGCCGATGCGCTGGTCGCCGCGCTGGCCGATGAGAACGCCTGGTGGCGCCAGACGGCCCAGCGCCTGCTCGTCGAGCGGGGCGAGGTCGCGGTCAAAGACCGCGTCGACTCGCTAGCGCGAGGCGGAGCGACGCCTCAGGCGAGATTGCACGCCCTCTACACCCTCGACGGACTCGGCCTGCTCGAGGCCCCCCTCGTCGAGCGCGCCCTGGCCGATCCGCACTACGCCGTGCGCATGCACGCCCTGCGCCTGGTCGAGCGATGGCTCGACCGCGACGCCGCGGTGACCGAGCGCGTCTTCCGCATGGTCGACGACCCCGACCCGAGCGTCCGCCAGCAACTCGCCTTGACGCTGGGCGAGAGCAACGACCCTCGCGCGGTCGACGGTCTCGGCACGCTGGCGGCCCGCCACGGCCGCGATCCCTGGCTGCGAGCGGCGGTGCTCAGCTCGGCCGGCGAAACGGCCGGCCGCTTGCTGGCGATCGTCCTTCGCGGCGAGCCGTCCGAAGCCGCCGACCAGCTCGTGAAGCCGCTGGCCTCGATCGTCGGGGCACGCCGTCACGACGACGAACTCGGCAACGTGCTCGACTCCCTGGCGCGCGTCGCGACCGAAGGCCCGCCCGCGCGCACCCTGGCGTGCCTCGAAGGCATCGCCGAAGGCATCGAGGGGGGCAAGACGCAGTCGCTTGCCTCGGCCCAGGGACAATCGGGCCTGCGCCGCCTGCTGGTTCATCCTTCGGAGCCAGTGCGGGGCCTCGCGCTCAAGGTCGCCGGGTTGGTTAAGCTCCACGACGCGTCCGAGATGGCCGCCTCGTACGACCGAGCCGCCAAGATGGCCCTCGACGATAACCGGAGCGTCGCCGACCGCCAACTCGCCCTGAGCATGCTCTCGGGCGCGTCGTACGACGTGCTGGCCCCGGTCGCCGAAGAGATGCTCGCCGCTCGCCAGCCTCTCGACCTGCAACTGGCCGCGGTCGGCCTGCTGGCCCCGAACGACGACCCGCGCGTCGGCGACCTGCTGCTGGCCAACTGGCCGAGCTACACGCCCAAGGTCCACGACGCGGTGCTGGCCGCGATCCTCGGGCGTCAGAACCGGCTCGGCGCCCTGCTCGACGCGATCGACCAAGGCACCGTCCAGCCGTCGGCCCTCGACGCGCTCGGGCGCGAGCAGTTGCTGCGAAATTCCGACCCGGCGATCCGGGGTCGCGCCGAATCGCTGCTGGCCGGATCCGGCGCCGGCGGCGCCCGGGCCGAGGTGCTCGATCGGTACCAGGAGGCCTTGAAGCTCCAGCGCGACCCCAGGCGGGGCAAGGTCGTCTACGAAGCGCAGTGCGCCAAGTGCCATCGGCTGCACGACGAGGGGTTTGCGGTCGGTCCCGACATGGCCACGGCCAGCACGCGAAGCGACGAGACTCTCATCTCCGACGTGCTCGACCCGAGCAGCCAGATCACCGTGGGATATCAGAACTACACGGTCGTGACCGACGACGGCCGGGTCTTCAGTGGCGTGCTGGCGGCCGAGACGGCCACGAGCATCACGCTTTGCAGGGAGGAAGGGGTCGAGCAGACGATCCTCCGCCGGAACATCGACGAGATGGAAGCCTCGCCCATCTCGATGATGCCCGAGGATCTCGAAAAGCAGGTCACGCCCCAGGACGTGGCCGACCTGATCGGCTACTTGCGCGAGGCGTTGGGGCCGGTCCCGCCGCCGGCGATCACGCTGTTCGATGACGAGGCGTCGTTGGTCGAGCTGTTGACCGAAGGCGAGGGGACGGTGCGGCTCGATACGGAGGCGCCCCTGTCAGGCACGGCCGCGCTGGCCGTCACGCCGCCCCAGCGATGGAACCTGCGCATCCCCGGCTGGGAGTACCGGATTGCCGAGACGCCCGGCCCCGACGAGTACCGCTACCTCCGCTTCGCCTGGAAGTCGCGCGGCGGCGCGGGGGTGATGATCGAGCTGGCCGGCGACGGAAAATGGCCCCCGGCCGAAAAGCCCCTTCGGCGCTACTACGCCGGCACGAACACGACCGGCTGGCAGGCGATCCGGGTGTCGCCCGAGGCGCCGGCCGACTGGCAGGTCGTCACGCGCGACCTCTGGAAAGACTTCGGTTCGTTCACCCTCACGGGCATGGCCCCGACGGCCATGGGCGGCGAAGCCCTTTTCGACCGCATCGAGCTGCTGCGCACGCTCGACGAGCCGTCGGGCCAGTAACCGGGTGCGATGCTCCCAAAGCGAGGGATTCGGTCAAACCGTTTTGTCGCGAGGTGCCGCCGAGGGGGGCCGGGCGGTCGAAAAAACGGCTGGTTTTGGCAGGGCCCCTGGACCACCGCAAGTGCGCTGCTATAATCTCCACGATCGGTTGATGAGATGAGTGACAGGACGAACCGACGCGGGGTATCCGTTGCCCGCGGTTGGTGCAGGGCCTTGAAGAGGCGTTGCAGGTTCGGCCCGCCTCCGCGAGGGGGTTGGTCTGAAAGTGGAAGCCGAGGTGGCGCCGTGGACCGGCGGTCTTCGGCTTTTTTACTGCGCGCAATCCGGTGGTCGTCAGGGACCGGCCACAGCCGGCTTGGCGTTTGGGGACGATCGGAGATCGGTGGATGCGAACCGTGGATATTTCGGAACAGTGGCCGAACCTCGGCCTTCCGGCACAAATCACCGACGTGCTGCGGCACGCGAAGTCGCTGTGCTTCGCGCGCAGTCGCGAGGAAGTCCTCGCGCTGGCCGTCGGTGGGCAGAGCGAGGAGTTGTATGAGGTCGCCTATGACGTACCGGGGCGCGGGCGAGTCGTCGAGGCCACCGTGGCCAAATGCCGGAACGGCCTGGTGGTCAACTATCCGGAGCCGTACATGCGTCGCCGCGACCCCGAGTGTTCGGTCATCGGCGACGCCAGGCCGACGGACAAGCCGTCGTATCGCGACCGTTTCGGCGAGCCCTTCGAGCCGCTCCGCGACGAGACGCTCCAGTGGTTGAAGGGCCAGGACCTCGTGGTGTTCGCGTTCATTCTCGGCGGGTTCGATCGTCGGACCGGGCACGGGGCTCTGCTCGTCGCGCCGAAGAACGCGGGCTTTTTCATCGGCGGCCTGGCCGACCTCCAGGAGATGCTCCCACCCGACCAGGTGCCCGAGAACTTTCGCGTGCGGGCAGCCGTTTATGTGGCGCCGCCGTTCCGGCACACCCGGTTCTCGGGCAAACAGGTGGTCGTGCACTATCGAACCGAACGGGTGCACGAGGTGTTTTCGTACAACCTCTATCCCGGGCCCAGCGCGAAAAAAGGCATCTACGGTGTGCTGCTGGCCATCGGAGAGGATGAAGCGTGGCTGACGCTTCATGCCTCGACGGTTCAGGTCGTCACGCCTTACGACAACGTTACGACGATCATGCACGAAGGCGCGAGCGGTTCGGGCAAGAGCGAGATGCTCGAGCACGTACACCGGCAAGAGGACGGCCGCCTGTTACTTGGCAAGAACGTGGTCACCGAGGAGGAGCGGCGGCTCGTTTTGAACCAGGCTTGCGGCTTGTGCCCCGTCACCGACGACATGGCCATGTGCCATCCCGACGTGCAGAACGGGGCAGGCTACCTGCGGGCCTACGACGCCGAGCAGGCGTGGTTCGTGCGCGTCGATCACATCCGCCACTACGGCACCGATCCCCACCTGGAGGAGATCACCGTGCATCCCCCCGAACCGCTGATCTTCTTGAATCTGCGCGGGGTGCCGGGAGCCACTTGCCTGATTTGGGAACACACGGAGGACGCCCCGGGCGTCTCCTGTCCGAATCCGCGGGTCATCTTGCCCCGCCGCTTCGTTCCCGGCGTGATCGACGAGACCGTGGAGGTGATGATCCGGAATTTCGGCGTGCGCACGCCGCCCTGCACGGCCGAACGTCCGACCTATGGCATCGTCGGCTATTTGCACATCCTTTCCCCGGCCTTGGCGTGGCTGTGGAGACTGGTCGCCCCGCGAGGGCATGCTAATCCCAGCATCACCGACAACGTGGGCCTGGCCAGCGAGGGAGTCGGCTCGTACTGGCCTTTCGCCACGGGCCGTATCGTCGACCATGCCAACCTGCTGCTCCGGCAGATTGAGCAGACCTCGAAGGTCCGCTATGCGTTGACGCCCAATCAGCACGTCGGCGCCTGGGCGGTGGGCTTCATGCCCGAGTGGATCGCTCGCGAGTACCTGGGGCGCCGGGGAATCGCCAAGTTCCCCGCGAGCAAGCTTCGGCCGGCCCGGTGCCCCATCCTGGGATACACGCTGCAAGCGATGCAAGTCGAGGGCACGATTCTCCCGCCCTGGCTGCTTCGCGTCGAGGAACAGCCCGAAGTCGGCACCGAGGGGTACGACCGGGGAGCGGCCATGCTGGGCGAGTTCTTCGTGCAAGAGCTTCGCAAGTTCCTTCAGCCGGGGCTGGACGACTTGGGCAGGCGGATCATCGAGTGCTGCTTCGACGGTGGAGACGTGGGCGATTACGAGGCGATTCTGCCGAGCGTCGACCTTAGCCCCTAGGCCCCCCAGGATCGATGATGCCCACATCGACGCCAGATCGTCGCGGGAATTCGCCGGGGAGGCGTGCGCCGCCCGGCTCACCTGCCAGATGCACCACGTGGAGGACTGCGCCATGAGTCTCGAATCGAACGCCGCCGGACACTATCCCGAGATCGCACCGACGGCATACGTGCACCCTGCCGCGTCGGTAATCGGCAGGGTGTGCGTCGGCGATCGCGCGTTCGTCGGCCCCCAGGCGGTCATCCGCGCCGATGAACCGGGGGCGGACGGAACCGTCCACCCGATCGTCCTGGGCGAGTGCGTGAACGTGCAGGATGGCGCCGTGATCCACGCCGTGGGCGGCACGGGGGTGAGCATCGGCCCGAGAACGTCCATCGCCCATGCGGCGGTCATTCACGGGCCGTGCACGATCGGCGCCGGCTGCTTCGTGGGATTCAACAGCGTGGTGTATCGGGCGACGCTGGGCGACGGCGTGGTCGTGATGCACCATGCGCTGGTCGAGGGGACCGTTGTGCCGGAGGGGCTGTACGTGCCCTCGATAACGCCCGTCCGATGCGAGCGCGACGTGGCCCGGCTGGGTCGCGTGGCGCCCGACGTGGTCGCCTTCGTCGAGCGCGTCAGCCGCACGAACGTGCTCCTGGCTGAGGCCGCCTTGCGGGGCGAGGCGAATCCGTAGACCAAGGCCGGGCGCGCGGCGTCTTGTCGCCAATCGCCCCGTTGCGCCGCCAGACCTCGAAAAGAAGCAACGTCTAACGAGGCCCGGCGAAGCTCGCCGTGCGGATCGCATCGGTCCGGCGCGGCTCGTCCGCCTCGGGCGTCACCAGCATGACCAACTCGGTCGCCGACCCGTCCGAGCCGGGCAGTCGGAGCAGCCGATCGGCCAACGACGGCGAGAGGGAGCTCGGCTTGTGATTCAGCCAGCCGCCCAGGACGAGCGTCTCGCCGGCACGCAGTTCCACCTTGGCCGCGATCGTGCGCGCGGCGCCGTCCGCCGATTCGTCGGGGGATCGCGGATCGGAGATCCGGAACTCGGAGGCCACCTCCAACTCGATCCGCCCGGCGCCGGTCGCAGCAGGGCGCAGGCTGACGTGGGCCTCGAAACGAGCCCGGCCCTCGGCCGCCGCGCCGCCCGTCGATTCGCCCATCGCCCCGCGGGCGACGAAGTCGACGGGATTCCGGTCGACCGCCGCCAGCACGGTGTTGGCTCGAACCCGCGCCCTTCCCTGCGCCTCGAGCGCGCGCACCGCGGCGTCGAGGACCGTCGCGTCGGTGTCTCTCAACACGGCCGCGGGGTTGCCCGCGTCGACATGCAAGAGGCTGTCCAACAGGCGAACCGCCTCGGGCGGCGCGTGCCCCGCGCCCGATCGCGCCTTGGCGTCGCGCCGCAATTCGGCAAACCGGACGCGCAACGTCAACGTCGGCGCCGCGGCCGGTCGGCTGTCGCCCGCGGTTCGGGCGGCCGCCAAAGCCACCTCGGCCGCCCGAGTGACCGGATAACCCGGCGCGGGCGCGAGCCCCCGGCTCAATTCGGGGTATCGCAGCAGGGAACGTGGTTTGCCCGACTGCCCGCCGGCATCGCGGAACACCATCGAGGCATCCTTGACCGGTCCCGAAGTCGTGTGAAACAGGCGATCCGCCGATTGCTCGATCCTTCGAACGGCCATCGCCCGGTGGTCGCCTTGCCCGGCCGGCGTGGTCGGCTCGGTCGAGACGATCGGCGAGGCAGTCGGTTCGCCCAACGGGCCGGCGGACCCGTGCGCAAAAAGGGCGCGACTCGGCCCGCCGTCGGGCAACAGCAATGGCGTCGAATCGGGCCACGTGTCCGCCGGCCGCGCGAGAGACCGAAGGGGCTCACTTCCCTCGTCCGAGACGATCGTCTCCGGCCCCCACGGCTCGATCCGGTTGCTCTCGTTGGCTCGGCTCGGCACCGCGACGGCGTCGATCGCCCATGCGGCATCCGGAGTCCGAAGCACATCGGGAACTCGCAGGGGCGCGCCGGGCATGCCCGCCTCCCGCGTGTCGGGCTCGGCATCGTCTGAGGCGATCCAGATCTCTTCGCTCTCCGATCCGCCGTCGGCTGGTGCGACTCGGGTCGTGTCGCGCAATTCGATGGGTGCTCGCTCGTCGGGATCCGGCATGAGAAGCCCTTGGGCCACCGCCCGCCCCGAGCCCACCAAGAGCGTCACGGCCAGCAGCAGGGTCGCCCGTCGATCGGTTGCCTGGGTCCACGTCCCGTTCACGGTGGCTCCTTTCGGTCCGAGTGGAGGGAGACTCGTTCTGCTATTTCGGATTTCGGAAAGGGCAAAGTTGAGCGATTCTGCGGATCGCCCGGCCTATCGCGGTCAAAAGCGACTGGGTAAGTTGGGGAAACGTGCGCCCGCGAGAAGCCGGCCGCGACGCGCGTCGCCGCGACCGCCCTGCACGGCCGATCGAGGGTCGGTCGCGCGCGGGGGCGCGAGCAAAAGGCGCGGCACCAAAGGCTCAACGACTCTCGATTCATGTCCCGCCTGCATCAACAAAGCGCTGAAGTGCCCTTCCCACACAGGCCGGGATTTGGTACTAACCGCCCGTTTGCCGGCGGAAGCGCCGGAGACCGGCGAGCGTTTTCGCGGGAGACTCTGGACGGTTGGCTTTCTTGCGGTGGGGAAGTGTACCCATGAAGCGTATCCTCGCGCGGGTAATGGCTCTGGCGACAGTGGCGGCTTTGGGATGGATCGCCATTGCCCAGGCCCAGCGAAGCGTTGAAGCCCCGGTTTCGGCCGCGATTCCACCGCAGCATGTTGCCGCCCCGACCGAATCGGCCGATTCCGACTCGGCGTCCCCAGGGCCCGAGGTGTCGGGCGCCGACCGGCGCGCGCCCGGGTTGTTCCCAGACGGAGGGGATATCCGGCCCCTTCGCACAGAGTCGGATGACGGGATCCTGTCGGGTGTGATCACCACGTCGGCCGAAGAAGAGGTCTATCCGATCACCATTGCCTCGGCGGAGGCCGAAACGTCGCACGAAGCGGGCCCCGCCCTGGATCCCTTTGCTGGCCGTTCGCCTGCGCACGCCGCGAAGGAAGCGGCCGTCTCCGTGCCGGGCCCCTCCGGCTCGGCGAGCGAACCGGCTCCCGACAGGATGCCTGCCCGAGTCGCCGGGCAGCCCGCTCCCAGCTCGATTGGCCCGAGCGAGGCCGACGCGTCGCAACGGGTCGAAGCGACTCCTTCGGCGGTCGGAAGCCGATACCGCGATCGGGTGAGGCGCGACGGGGCAGACGATCCCGTCGAGACTCGGGAGCCGGCGCAGTTCCTGCCCGACCCCAGCGCGCCGGCGACGAGCATCCACGCAAACCCGTCGGCCGACCGCTACGCAGCGCCGGGACGCGAAAGCTACGCCGGGGCCGTCGGCCCCTTGGACGAGGGGACCGGCAAGCCCGGCAATCACCAACTCGAAGGCCCGCAGACTCCCCAACTGACCATCCAGAAATCCGCCCCGGCCGAGATCCAAGTCGGCAAGGAGGCGGTCTTTCGGGTCAAGGTCGTCAACAGCGGCAAGACGGTGGCCCAGGGGGTGGAGATCCACGACGAAATCCCCCGAGGATGCCGGCTAGTCGCCACAAAACCTTCGGCATCGCGGGGCAGCCGCGGCGAACTGATCTGGGAGCTTGGCACGATCCAGCCGGGTGGCGAAGCGACGGTTGAGGCGACCCTGATGCCCGTCGATGAAGGCGAGATCGGCAGCGTAGCCACGGTCCACCTTCAGGCCGACGCCTCGGTCCGCACGGTTGCCACCAAGCCCGAACTGGCCGTGCGCACATCGGCCCCCGATCGCGTCATGATCGGCGAAGAGGTGAAATTGACCATCAGCGTCTCGAACCCGGGCAGCGGCATTGCCTCGGCGGTCGTGCTCGAAAACCACGTGCCCGACGGACTGGAGCATCCGGCCGGCAGGGAGTTGGAATACGCCGTGGGCGACCTGGCGCCGGGTGAGACCCGCGAATTGGAGCTTACCCTGGTGGCCAGCAAGGCCGGACGGGTCCATAACGTGCTGACCGCCCGGGCCGACGCCAACTTGGCGATGGAAGACCGGGTCGACGTCGAAATCGTGGCCCCCCGGCTCGATTTGGCGCTCGAAGGCCCCAAACGCCGCTACCTCGAACGCGAGGCCACCTACACGCTTTCGGTGTCGAACCCGGGCACGGCGCCGGCCCGACACGTGGAACTCGTCGCCCATCTTCCGGAAGGCCTTGAATTCGTCAGCGCCAACAACGCGGGCGAGTACCAGTCGGCGAGCCGCTCGGTCCGCTGGCTACTGGAGGAACTCCCCGTCGACGAGACCGGATCGGTACGACTGACCACAATGCCGATCGAGGCGGGGGAGAAACGCCTCCGCTTCGCCGGCACGGCCGAGCCGGGGCTCTCGGTCGAAGGCGAGCAGCCGATTCTCGTCGAGGGGATCGCGGCCATTCTGTTCCAGGTGGTCGACATTGAAGACCCCATCGAGCTGGGCGGCGAAACGACCTACGAAATCCGGGTCGTCAACCAGGGTTCCAAGGCGGCCACGAACGTCGAGGTCATGGCCTTGCTGCCGCCCGAGATGCAGCCCTTGGCGGCCGAAGGCCCGGTGCGGCACACCATCGAATCGAATCGCGTCATCTTCGAGGGCCTGCCTCGCTTGGCCCCGAAGGCCGATACCACCTACCGCGTCCGCGTCCAAGGTCTCCGGCCGGGAGACCTGCGGCTCCGCGTTCAACTGCGGACCAACGAGATCGACGACTGGGTGCTCAAAGAAGAAAGCACCCGGGTCTACTCCGACGAGTAGGCCCTCGCGACCGGCGCCCGCAGCTTTTCCACCCTGTTCCAAGGCCCCTGGGAATCCCCAGGGGCCCTTATCGTTTCTCGGCTGGTCTGCGGGGCGTCGGAGTTCGCCACGACGGCCCGACGATCCGGTGCAACGCGAGCGGTCAGCGCGAAAGCTGGTTTGCCTTGGGCGCGACCTTCTCGAGATTCGGGGTGACGTCGGCATCGGCCTGGCGCATCACCCAGGCGAAGCCGCCCATCACGATCTGCTGGCACATCGGATTCTCCCAGACGTCGTGGCGATGCCCCAGGGCGGTGTAGTAGACGCGGCCGTCGCCGTGTTTGCGGGCCCACGTCGAGGGGAACGGCGGGCGCTGGTAGCAGTCGCCCTTCATCCCCTCCGTCTCCTGCATGAGGATCACGTGCATATCCTTGGCGAAGTTCTTCAGGGCGTACCACTCTTCGTTGAGATCGAACGAGTCGCCCACACCTTCCAGGCCGGGGAAGTTGGGCGAAGTCACCTGCATCGTGGCCACCTGCTGCGGACCGTGGCTGACGAACTCACCTCCCAGCATGGCAATGTAGGGGTCGACTTCGGTCTGGACCTCGTTTCGCGGGCCCTGGGAATGGAAACTGTCGGCCGCCGAGTGAAATCCCACGAAACCCTTGCCGGCGGCCACCGCGTCCAACAGCCGCTTCTTCCCGTCGGGCGACATGGGCGGGGTCTGGTGCTTGCTCTCGGGATTGCACAAGTCGCCGCAGGTGTAAAAGGCGATCACGTCGTACGGATCGAGCGGCTCGTCGAACACGCGCCCGTCCTTCGTGCAAACCACCTCGACGCCCTCGCGCCGGCCGACCTCGGTGAGGACCCGGTCCGAGACGCTCGGACCGCCGTCGATGGGGGCCACCGCCGAGTGCTCGTATCCGGCACTGCGAGTGAAGTACAGAATCTTGGGGGTTCGCGTCGCGCCCGCGGTAATCCGGCGCAAAGGAAATATCGACAATCCCAGCGCGGTGGCACCGGTTCTCAGCATGAAATCGCGACGTCGCATGATTTCTCTCCAACGGAAGGTGGTTCCAGGGGGAGTGGCTACTTCGGTCAGGATAGCCGATTCGAGGTCCCAAGCCAACGGCCCGGCCGCGTTCGGAGGTTGGCGGCCGGCGCATCTTGTCGCTTCTCAAATCGCGCGGCCCGCGGCCGCAACCAAGCGGAAGATAGGGCACGATGGAGCGAGGGAGTGATGGAGCGGGGGAGTGATGGGATCCGGCACGTTTGGGGGGAGCCATCGCTCCATCACTCCACCACATGCGCGCGGCGCAGATGTTTTGCGGCATGAGACTTCGATTGACTATTCTTCGATCTCCGCTCTTCGCCCGATCCTTCTCGTTTTTCTCCGTTAGAGGGGCAGCGGTGGTCCTGGTGTTGCCACGGAGGGTCGACAGGCGGTAAGCTACCGGGCTGAACCTCGGCTCCCACGACGCGCAACGGCTGCACCTGGCGCTGGGGAGTACGGACGCGTGGACTCGAAGGAGTGAAAGAGCGTGTTTGTTGCCGCGACAAGCGAATGCTTTGGCGACCTGCCCTTGGATGCCGCCCTGGCGCGGCTGGTGGATCTGGAATACACGAGCGTGGAGATTAGTATCCACGAAACGGGGGGGCACATCAAACCCTCCGAGGTGTTGGCCGATCTCGAACGGGTCGTGCGCGTCTGCCGTCAGACGCACCGGCTGACCCCGATTGCGTACAGCATCGACATCGAGGCCCCCGAGCCCGACTACTACCGCCAGTTCGCGGCCTGCTGCCGGCTGGCAAAGGCGACCAAAGTGGTGACGCTGACGGTGCGCTCCGCCGAGTTGGGCACACCGTTCAACGCCGAGGTCGAGAGGCTGCACGAGTTGGTCCAGATTGCCTCCCTCGAAGGGGTCGTGGTCGGGCTGCTCACCGAGACGGGGCGCATGAGCCAGGATCCCGACACGGCCGTCGTGCTCTGCAACAGCGTCAAGGGGCTATGCCTCACCCTCGACCCGAGCCACTACATCTACGGACCGCACCAGGGAGGCAAGTACGAACAGGTGCTCAAGCATGTCTGCCACGTGCGACTTCGCGATACGACGAAGGATCGGCTTCAGGTCCGCATCGGGCAGGGAGAGGTCGAGTACGGCCGGCTCGTGGCGCAATTGGGCAAGTACGACTATGGCCGCGCCCTGTGCGTCGACATCCGGCCCATGCCCGACGTCGATCAGAACGCCGAGATGCGCAAGATGCGGCTGTTGCTCGAGAGTCTTCTCTGATCGCGGTCCGAAGCGCCGACCCCTTTCCCGCAGAAACGCAACTCGCCGTCGATCGGCCCTCTCAAGGGTGCAAGCATGTGCGGCATCACCGGCGCGGTCTGGAGCACGCCCGACAAGGCGATCGACGGTCCCACGCTGCGGCGGATGGTCGACGTGCTCCGCCACCGCGGGCCCGACGACGAAGGGTTCTACCGCGCCGAGTGCCGAGTACGCCCCGGCTACGGCGACGTGCCCGGCGTGGCCTTGGGACACCGGCGCCTGTCGATCATCGACGTGGCGGCCGGGCGGCAGCCCATGCCCAATGAAGACGGCTCGGTGCAGGTGGTCTTCAACGGCGAGATCTACAACTACCGCGACCTGCGGCGGCGGCTCGAGGGGATGGGCCACCGCTTTCGCACCCGGAGCGATACGGAGGTGGTCGTCCACCTCTACGAGGACGAAGGAACGGGGCTGCCGGCTTATCTGAACGGCATGTTCGCCCTGGCCGTTTGGGACGCGAACCGAGGCCAACTGCTGTTGGCGCGGGATCGCCTGGGCAAGAAGCCGCTGGTCTACCGCGAGGAGGCCGGGCGTCTGTTGTTCGCCAGCGAGATGAAGAGCCTGTTGCAGGTGCCCGGCCTGCCGCGTGAGATCGATTCGCAGGCATTGGACCTGTACCTGACCTACCAGTACGTGCCCCATCCGCTGACGATCTTTCGCGGGATCGCCAAGCTGCCGCCGGGGCACTACGGGGTGTACCGCGACGGGCGGCTTGAGGTGCGCCCCTATTGGGAGCCCGACTTCAACGCCGAGGACCCGTTGCCCGCCGCGGCGTACGCCGAGCGGCTTCGCGAGCTGATGACCTCGGCCGTCGCGTTGCGCCTTCAGAGCGAGGTGCCCTTGGGGGCGTTTTTGTCGGGGGGCGTCGACTCGACGATCGTGGTGGGATTGATGCAGAAGCTCAGCGCGACGACGGTGCGGACGTTCTCGATCGGCTTTCCCGTGGCCGAATACGACGAGACGGCCTACGCCCGGCAGGCGGCCGCGCATCTCGGCACCGAACACGAGGAATTTCGCGTCGAGCCCGACGCGGTCGAGGTGTTGCCCAGGCTGGTGTGGCACTACGATGAGCCCTTTGCCGACAGCTCGGCCATTCCCACGTGGTACGTGTCGGAGCAGACGCGCCGGCACGTGACCGTGGCGCTGAGCGGCGACGGCGGCGACGAGCTGTTTGTCGGCTATCCGCGGTATCACGCGGTGCGGCTGGGGGCGCGGTTCGATCGTCTGCCGGGCGCGCTGCTGCGGCTTCTTGCCGGCGGGTACTGGCGGCGATTTCCCGGCGGCGCCCGGTACAAGTCCTTCCGGCGCCGGCTCAAACGGTTCGCGACCGCCCTGGGGCAGCCTCCGTTGCGGCGCTACCTGGAGTGGATCGCCATTTTCGGCGAATCGCAGCGGGCGGAACTCTACGATGAGGCGTTCTTGAGGCGGCTTCCCGAGGTCGACCCGATCGATTTTCTGGCCCGGGCCGCTCAACGCAGCGACCGCCGCGACCCGGTCACGTCGATCAGCCTGACCGACCTGGTCACGTACCTGCCCTGCGATCTGATGACGAAGGTCGACATCGCGTCGATGGCCCACGGCTTGGAATGCCGCCAGCCGTTCCTTGATTACCGGGTGGTGGAGCTTGCCGCCCGGATGCCCCTGCGGCATAAGTTGCGCGGCGGCCGGGGGAAACGGATCCTGCTCGAGGCATTCGCCGACTTGCTGCCCGCGTCGATTCGCCGGAGGCCCAAAATGGGCTTCGGCGTACCGCTGGACCACTGGTTTCGCGGTCCGCTGGCGGGATTCGCTCGGGAGATCCTGCTCGACCCGCGCACGCGACAGCGAGGCTTCTTCCGCCCGGACGTTCCCCCCCGACTGCTCGAAGAGCACGTCTCCGGCCGGGTCGACCACAGTTACCGGCTTTGGGCGCTGGTGATTCTCGAGTTGTGGCTGCGGCAGTGGGTCGATTCGGCGGGTTGAGTTCGGCCGGACGCGTTCCACGGAGCAAGGCCGTTCTGCGTTGCCGGAAGACCGTTCGGCAATCTACATGGCTTGTGCGATTCAGGCCGTCTACACAGGCTGGGGTGTGGTGGGCCAGGCAAAACGTCCTCTTTAGCGAAACCCCGCGGCGCGATACAATGACCGCACGGGCGAACATCGGGTAAGGTGCCGTCACGAAGGAGGGAGCCCATGATGAAGGACGACTGCACGGCCGTGATCCTGGCCGGGGGAAAGGGAACTCGGCTGGACCCGCTGACTCGCGATCGCGCCAAGCCGGCGGTCCCGTTCGGCGGTGCGTATCGCATCATCGACTTCACGCTCTCGAACTGCCTGAACAGCGGTGTGCGAAAGATCCTGGTCCTCACCCAATACAAGGCGATGAGCCTCGACCGGCACATCAACATGGGGTGGGGCCGTTACTTCTGCCGCGAGCTCGGCGAGTTCGTCGACGTCGTGCCCCCCCAGCAGAGGATCGACGCCAGTTGGTATCAGGGCACGGCCGACGCCGTCTACCAGAACATCTATACGATCGAAAAAGAACAGCCCAAGTTCGTGCTGATTCTGGCGGGCGATCACATCTACAAGATGAACTACCGCAAGCTGGTCGACTATCACGTCGCGCAGGGCGCCGACGTGACGATCGGCGTGCTCCGCGAGACCGTCGACGAGGCCCGCAACCGCTTCGGCGTGATGGAGGTCGACGGCGGCAACCGCGTCATCGGGTTTCAGGAGAAGCCCGCCGAGCCCAAGTGCGTGCCGGGCAAGCCCCAGTTCTGCCTGGCCTCCATGGGCATCTACGTGTTCACCGCCCGGTTCCTTTACGAGGAACTCTGCAAGGACGCCACGCGCCGGGGCAGCCACCACGACTTCGGCGGCGACGTGATTCCCGCGATCATCGAGACGAACCGCGTGTTCGCCTACCCCTTCGTCGACGAGATCGACGAGAACCGCAAACAGGTCGCCTACTGGCGCGACGTGGGCACGCTCGACGCCTACTTCGACGCGAACATGGACCTCGTGTCGGTCGATCCCCAGTTGAACATGTACGACCAGGAATGGCCGATCCGCACGTACCAGCCCAACTATCCCCCGCCCAAGTTCGTGTTCGCCGACGACCAGCGCTGCGGGCACGCCATGGACAGCATCGTGTGCCTGGGGTCGATCATTTCGGGCGGGGAGGTCCGCCGGTCGATTCTCGGGCCCCAGACCCGGGTCAACAGCTATGCCGAGGTGAGCGAGTCGATCCTCTTCGCCGACGTCGACATCGGCCGCCGCGCCAAGATCCGCCGCGCGATCATCGACAAGGGCGTCTCGATCCCCGCCGGCGTTCAGATCGGCTACGATGCCGAGCTCGACGCCGGCCGCGGCTTCATCGTCACCGAGAACGGCATGACCGTGATCGCCCAGTCGGACGGCATGGAACAGTTCCTCAACGGCGAGCGCCGATCGGCGTAGGACGGTCGAGCCGCGGTTGATTCGCGCCGCCCCAGGGCATCCTCATGAATCGACGACCTCTTGCGATTGGCGTCTGGCTTGTCGCGGCGATCGGCCTCGTGCCCGGCGCGCTCGCGGCGCCGGAGCCGGCCGTTGTGTGGGAATCGCCCCGGGCGATTCCCGTGGCCTACCGCGTCGATGTCGTGGTCGTCGGGGGCGGCACCGACGCGGTCGCCGCGGCGGTTGCGGCGGCCCGGGCGGGGGCCAAGGTCTTTCTGGCCGCCCCGCGTCCCTACCTGGGCGACGATGTGGCGGGCACGCTGCGTCTCTGGGTCGACGCCGGCGCGGAATGGGATCCTCCGCTCGCCCGGCGATTGCTCGACGACGAGTCGTGGCCGGCTGTGCCGTCCTCGGATCGGATGGCGATGACCTACGAGGCCGATCTTCCCACGGCTGGCCGGCACCGCGACACCGTGCCCCCGTCGAAGCTCGCCGACGGCGTCGGGGGCAATCCGGCCACCGACAGCGTCGAGTATCGCGGCGACGTGAACCTGCGGATCGACCTGCACGAATCGCGGGCGGTCCGCGGCATCCGGCTCATGGCCCATCATCGCGACGACCACCGCCCCGCGGTGGCCTACAAGATCGAGCGCGTGACCGTGCTGGCCGGCAACGACGGGCGCACGTGGCGCGAAGTGGCCGAGGCGCGGCCAACGCAGACCGAGCGGTCGTACGTGATGTCCATTCCCCTGACGGCCCGGGCGCGATACCTGAAGCTCTCGATCGCCAAGTGTCCCGATGCCGAGCGGATCCTGATCAGCGAGGTCGAGGTCCTTGAAGAACGGTCCCCGGACGAGGAATCCACGACGACGGTCCGGATGCTGCGGCCCATGCACGTCAAGAAGGTGCTCGACGACGCCCTGTTGGAGGCGGGCGTGTCGTTTCTGTTCGGATGTTTTCCCACCGACGTGGTGCGCGACGGAAGCGGGCGGCCCTGCGGAATCGTCATGGCGAATCGGGCCGGGCGCCAGGCGGTGCTGGCGGCGACGGTCGTCGACGCCACCGACCGGGCCACGGTCGCCCGGCTGGCCGGCGCCCGGTGCCGTCAACCGCCGGGGCCGACGAGGGAGTTCCGTCGCGTGGTGATCGGGGGCGAGATTCGGCGCGACCCCGGCGTCGTCCACCGGGTGGTGGGAAGCATCGCGTCCGGGCCAAGGTCCGAGGGCGCGAGCCCTGGGCCGGCGTATCCGGTGGTCGAGTACGCGCTGTCGTTCGATCTGCCCGACGCAAGCTACCCGGCTCTCGCCGAAGCGGAGCAGAACGCCCGTGATTTGACCTACGGGCCCGGCCAGGTGCGCGGGGCCGAGAAGCTCTTCTTCGTGGCGCCCGATGCGATCGTGGGCCGGGGGGCCTCGGGGCCGTGGGACGGCTTCGGCGCGCCGGTGCTCGACGCCTTCCGGCCGGAAGGCGTCGACGCGGTGTACGTGCTGGGGCCGTGTGCCGACGTGGCCCGAGGCGCCGCCGAGACGTTGCTCGAACCGGCTCGGCGGATCAAGCTCGGCGAGTTCGTCGGCGAAGCGGCCGCGCGCGAAGCGTTGTCGCTCGGCGAGCCGGAGGATCCCCATCTGCCCGGCCGGCCTCATGGCGGCGAGGCGTCGGGCGACGTCAAAGAGGTCCTGGTCGGGGTAAGGCCGACGCAGAAGTTGGCCGCGATTCCGGCTGCGGGGCGGTCGATTCCCGTCCTGGGCCGGTACGACGTGGTCGTCATCGGCGGCGGAACCAGCGGCGCGGCGGCCGGCATCGGCGCGGCGCGACGTGGGGCGAGAACCCTGGTCGTCGAATACCAGGAGGGCCTCGGCGGGATCGGCACCGTGGGGCTGATCGGCCGGTATCACGCCGGCAACCGCGTGGGATTCACCGCCGAGGTGCCTCCGGCCGGCGGCGAGCCCAAGATGGAGTGGTGGCGAAGCGAGCTGCGCCGCGCCGGCGCCGACGTGTGGCTCGGCGCGTTGGGCTGCGGCGCCCTGGTCGACGGCAGCCGCGTGACGGGCGTCGCCGTGGCCAACCCCGACGGCCGCGGCGCGGTGCTGGCCGACGTCGTGATCGACGCGACGGGCAACGCCGACGTGGCCGCGGCGGCCGGCGCCGACGTGATGACCACCGACGAGCACGACGTGGCCGTGCAGGGGGCCGGCATGCCCGACCGGGCTCCCGGCGCGGTTTACACGAACACCGATTATCTGCTGGTCGACGATGCCGACATGGTCGACGTGTGGCGGACGCTCGTTTCGGCCAAACGCCGCTACGCCGCGAGTTTCGACCTGGGCACGATCGTGCAGACGCGGGAGCGCCGCCGGGTCGTGGGCGATTTCGTGCTCTCCTATCTCGATCAGATGGCCGGACGCACCTATCCCGACTCGATCGTCCAGTCGACGAGCAACTACGACTCGCACGGCTATCCAAGCCATCCCTTTTTCGCGGTAGTCCGCCCCGCGTCGGGGAAACGTCCCGATGGCGGAACCGTGTACACGCCGTATCGCTGCCTGCTGCCCCGCGGGCTCGAAGGGATGCTCGTCGTCGGCTTGGGCACCAGCGCCCATCGCGACGCCCTGGCCTTGATCCGCATGCAGCCCGACTTGCAGAACCAGGGATACGCGGCCGGGGTGGCCGCCGCCATCGCCGTGGAGGACGGCGTCGCGCCGCGGGCGATCGACGTCAAAAAGCTCCAGCGCCATCTGGTCGACGTCGGCAACCTGCCCGAGAACGTGCTGACCGACGACGACTCGTTTCCCGCGTCGGAGGAAGCGCTCGCCGCCGCCGTCGAGAACCTGCGGACCGCGGCGACGCAAAGCCGCGACGTGGCCCTGGTGTTCGCTCATGCCGAGCGGGCCGTGCCGCTGGTGCGCGCGGCGTACGAGCGGGCGGCCGGTGAAGAGAAGGTCACGTGCGCGATCCTGCTCGGCGCGTGCGGCGACGCGACGGGGGCGGAGACCTTGTTGGCCGAGTTGCACGAGGCTGGCGCGTGGGAGGAGCGAAAACCGCTGGGTGTCATGGCCGAGTATTCCGAGTTGCCGACCCGAACCGACGCGCTGATTCTGGCCTTGGGCTGCTGCCGTGCGCCGGGGGCCCTTTCGGCAATCGTCGCGAAGGCCGAGACGCTCGGTCCCGATGTCTGCCTGTCGCATCATCGGGCCGTGGCGCTCGCCTTGGAGTGCTATGGCGCCCCCGAGGCGGCCGAGGCGCTGAGCCGTCTGCTTCGCCGGCCCGGCATGAGCGGATACGCTCAGGAAACGCTGGCGATGCCCGGCAGCCGCATCGAGCCGCTGCGCGAGATCGTGCTTGCCCGCGCTCTGTATCGCTGCGGCGACCACGAGGCGGTGGGAGAAACGATCCTCCGCCGGTACACCCGCGACCTGCGCGGTCACCTGGCCCGGCACGCGACCGCGGTGCTCGGCGGCCCGGGGAACCCGGATTGACCTTTTCCCTCTTCGCACGGCCAAGCTCGCGCCGGAACCGTCAGGTTCCTGCCGGGTGCGACCCTGCCACGCGATTCAACGGGCAGCTCGTGCGGACGGTCCCAGTTCCGGGATCTGATCCCAAGGCTTGGGCCTTTCCGAGCCGGAATGCCTTCCGCGGGATGTTGCCGAATCGTCTCGCGCACGCAAAACCGTCGAGCCCCACAGCAGTCTGGGTCGGATCGAGAAGGCGTTGTGGGCGTCGCGGCGCGTCAAGCATCGCCACCGAATGCCGCGGATTCCTCCGTTGCCTCGGGGTAGACCGCCAGCGGCCGGTCGATGCTTTGCCCGTAGAACCGAAGCACCTCCCGGACGGTGGTGATTCCCGCCGCGGCCTTTTCCATCGCGTCGGCAACCAAGGGACGCGATCCCGATGCAAGCAACCGCTCCCGCACGTCCTGCTGGCGGCGTCCGGCGGCGAGCCAGTTTCCCAATTCGTCGTCGACCGTGGCGACCTGGAACACGCCCGTGCGCCCGCGATATCCGTAGCAGAAGCACTCGGGGCAGCCTTCGCTATCGGCGACCACGTCGGGCGGCGTGAGCCCGGCCTGTTCGAAAAGCGATCGCTCGTGGGGTGCGGGCGGCCTGCGCCGAGCGCACCGGAGGCACACCTTCCGGATCAAGTCTTGAGCGATGACCAGGCGAAGGGCTCCTCCGAGTACGTAGTACGGTACGGAGAGGTAGTGCATCGTTTCGATGGCGGCCGCGGCGTCGCGGGCATGGACCGTCGCCAGCACGAGCCGGCCCGCCAAAGCGGCGCGGGTCGCGATTCTCGCCGAACCCGCGTCGCGCACTTCTCCGACGAGAACGACGTCGGGATCGAGCCGCAGGATCGTACGCAATCCCTCCTCCATCGTAAAGCCGTGCTTCTCCTTGACTTCGAGTTGCCGCACGTAGGGCAAGTCGTATTCCGTCGGGTCCTCAATCGACGCGGCGATCCGGCCGCGAAGGTCCGTAAGTCCGGTGAGGGAATAGAGCGTCGTCGTCTTGCCCGACCCCGTCGGGCCCGAGATAAGCACCAGCCCGCGCGCGGTCTGCAAGGTACGCTCGACCGCCGCCAAGTCGCGGCTGCCGAGCCCGAGGTTGCGAACGTTGCGCCACTGTTCGGGCGGCGTGAGCAGGCGCAGGTGAGCCGCCTCGTGGCGGGGGGCCGTCCATACGACGGTTACCCGAAGATCGCGGTGCACTTCGCCCGTCGACCAGCGAAAATGCCCTTCAAAGGGCCGATGCGCCGTGGGCAGGTCGGCGCCCGCCGCCACCTTGATCTGGTTGATGAGCTTGCGCGCCTGGTCGTAGGTGAGCGGTTCCCTTTCGTGAATCGTGCCATCGACCCGAAAACGCACGGCGGCCTCGTGGCCCCAGGCGTCGATGTGGATGTCGGTGGCCGACTCCTCGACCGCCTCCGCAACCAGTCCGTGCAAGGCTTCCGGCAGGGGCTCGGCCGCCTTGGCGGCCGTTTCGATGTCCGCCTCATACTCCCGCGCGCTCGTCGGAATCATCGGGGCACCTCCCTTCCGATCACGGCCGCGCCGAACCGGCGCGAATCTGCTCGGGTCTGCGCGGTTCGCTCTCGCGGATCGTCTGCCGCAGTTCCACCCGGGCCGCCTCGATGTCGGCGATCACTGCCTCCTCCGGCCGATCCTGAATCATGGCGATCTCGGCCGGGTCGAAGCCCTCGAGGGCATGATAGACGAAGGCGAGCCGCCTCGACGGCTCCATCCGCGACAACGCGTCTTCGAGGCGCGCCCTCTGCTCGGCGGAATCCAGGGCATCCCAGATCTCGGAACGCTCGTCGGACAGGACGTCTGCCAGCGTGGGCAAGGCGTGCTCTCGAAAGAACTCGGCGTACGGATCGCCCTCGTCGTCGGCATGGGACTTCTCCAGCTCCTCCTCGGCGACGATGGACGACTCGATCGACACGCGGGCCGGCTGCGAGGCGAACCACCCGATCACTTCGTCGAGCAGTTGCATCAACCAGAGGTCCAGCCGCCCGTGGGCCGGCCGTTCGTCGAACCGCTCCCACGCGCGCACGAGCACTTCGTCGGTCACATCCACCACCGACACCTCGCCGCGTCGCAGATTTCCTCGCCGCTCCGAGTTTCGCAACTCGCGTCGGGCGTGATCGCCGATCAGGCGCATCAGCGGACGGAGCGCCTCGAAAAACTGCTCCCGCAACGAGGCGCCGTCGCGCGCCAGTTGGGCACCGGCCGCGCGGAAGTCTTCGCGTCGCCGCCGCTTTCGCCGGTAAGCCGACTCGCCGCGGAGCTTTTCCTTGTGGCGCTTGATCCGCCGGGTCAATTCATCGGCCACCTTGTCGAACGACTCCCGCCACGACTCGGCGACCTCCTCGGCCACGAGCGTGTTTGTGGGGAGATGAACGACCGCCTTCGTGTCGAAGCGCGCCGGGTGCGGCAGGCCGCGCACCGTCAGCCACATTTCGCGCAGCGGATCGGGAAAGTTCGTCAAGACACGCTCCAAGCGAGGCAGCTTGTCTTCCCAGTAAGCTCGCATGGGCGCCTTCAAGTATTCCGGTAACGAGTGAAAAGCCCAATGCATCTGCATAAAGTCGCTCCCGGTCGATGTTCTACGAAATGCCTCTTTCTCTTCATTGCGTCGAGATGTCGCAACGTGGGCACTCGACGCAAATAGCGTGCCGAGCCAACTTCGAGCCCTCGCGTCGCGCACGTCGGCGTTCCGCGCGGCCAGGAACCCCGTTAGCGGACAAAAAGTCGTTCCCGCAGCGGGCGGCGACGGTCAATTTGGCCGATCGAGCGGAAGAGAAGACTTCCTGCCGGGAAGAAACGGCATTCCGCGGTCCCGCGGAAACCCGGGGAACCAGCCTGCAAGACTGGGGGGGATCTTTTTCGCGTACGCCCGACCGGCTCCCCGGCGGGCGCTCGTGCCCCGCCGCCGGTATCGCTACCCCTCCAGCATCGCCTCGAACTCCTCCTCCGAGACCACGGGCACGCCGAGCTGCCGGGCCTTGGCCAGCTTGCTGCCGGCCCTTTCGCCGGCCACGACGTAGTCGGTCTTGCTCGAAACGCTCGAGGCGGCACGGCCGCCGTGTCGGGCGATCAGCGCATGGATCTCGTCGCGCGTGTGCTTCTGCAACGCGCCGGTGACCACGAGCGTTTTGCCCTCGAGCACGCGCGATGCGCCGGCCTTGGCTTCCGACTCCATCTTCACGCCCAGGCTCTTCAGATCGGCGATCGTCCGCTCGCCGTACTCGTTGTGAAGGAAATCGTGCACGCTTTGGGCGATCGTCGGGCCGATCTCGTTGACCGCGCCGAGCTCGTCGACGCCGGCCCGCAGCAGGGCGTCGATCGAGCCGAAATGGTCGGCCAGCACCGTCGCCACCCGGGCGCCCACGTGCCGGATCGACAAGCCGTTGAGCAGCCGGGCCAGGCCTTGCCGCTTGCTCGCCTCGATGGCCGCGAGGAGGTTCTCCGAGGATTTGCGGCCCATGCGTTCCAGACGCATGAGCTGGTCGAGGTTCAGCCGGTAGAGGTCGCCGTAGCCTCGGATGAGATTCTGGGCGACGAGTTGATCGACCAGCTTGTCGCCCAGCCCCTCGATATCCATGGCGTTGCGGCTGGCGAAGTAGCGAATTCGTTCCTTGAGTTGAGCGGGGCACGCGGGGTTGGGGCATCGGATGTACACCCCACCCTCGTCTTTGACCAGCTCGGCCTCGCACTTTGGGCAGTTGCGGGGAAAAACGTACTTCGGCAGCTCCCGGGTGCGCTCGTGCTTCTCGACGCGGACGATGTGCGGGATGATCTTGCCCGCCTTCTCGACCACCACGACATCGCCTTCGCGCACGTCCTTGCGCTCGATCTCGTCGGCGTTGTGCAGGCTGGCGCGGCTGACGGTCGTGCCGGCCAGCTTCACCGGTTTGAGATGAGCCACCGGCGTGACCGTGCCGGTCTTGCCCACCTGCACGGTGATCTTCTCCAGTCGCGTGCTCGCCTCGTATTTCTCGAACTTGTAGGCGATCACCCACCGGGGGCTTTTCGACGTGGCGCCCAGGCGCTGGCGCTGGCCGAAATCGTTGACCTTGAGCACCAGGCCGTCGATCTCGAAATCGAGCTCGTGCAGCCGTTCGAGGAGCGATTGGCAGTGCTCGACCGCGGCCTCGAACGACCGGAACAGCTCGACGTGCGGCGTGGCTGGCAGGCCGTAACCTCGCAGCTCGTCGAGGAACTGCATGTGGGTCTTAACGCGAAGCCCCTCGGCCTGACCCACGCCGTGCCCGAAGAACCGGAGGCGCCGCTCGGCGCAGATTCGCGGGTCGAGCACGCGGATGCTGCCCGCCGTGACGTTGCGCGTGTTCGCAAAGGGCGCGGCGCCCTTGCGCTGCTGGGCCTCGTTCAACAGCACGAGGTCGGAATTGGCCATGTAGATCTCGCCGCGCACTTCGAGCACGGGCGGCACGCGGTCGCCGGCCAGGCGCAGCGGCACGTCGGCCACGGTTCGGACGTTGTGCGTGATGTCGTCGCCCACCCGGCCGTTGCCCCGGGTGACGCCTCGGATCAACACGCCGTCTTCGTAGACCAGGGAGACGGCCACGCCGTCGATCTTCAGCTCGACGACCCACTCGATCGGCTCCCCCTCGAGCAATTTGGCCGTGCGCTGGCCGTACCGTTTCAGCTCGTCGATGCTGTACGTGTTCTCGATCGACAGCATGGGCACGCGGTGTTCGACCTGTTGCAGCCCCTCGACGGGCTGATCGCCCACCCGCTGCGTCGGGCTGTCGGGGGTGATCAGTTCGGGATGCTCGGCCTCGAGCTGTTTGAGCCGTTCGACGAGCCGGTCGTATTCGAGATCGGAGATCTCGGGCGCGGCCTCGATGTAGTACTTGCGGTCGTGATGACGAATCGTCTCCCGCAGCTTGGCGATTTCGGCGGCAGGACCGGACGGCATGACGCAAACCCTCCCCGCACGACAAGATACAACAGGCGACAAGAGGCACGCTTCCCGCTTGCAGACGACGCGATCCGTGCGCCACGTGCTCGATCGGCAACGACGAGGCGGAACCCCATCGATCGGGTCGCTGCGAGCCATGCCATTGTAGGCGATCGGAGGGCGGACCGACTACCGGGGCGCCCGCCAAGCCTTCTTCCCCAGAACGGCCGAGGAGCAAGTGCCGCAACCGCTTTGACGATGGCAGGTTGCACGAAAGGCCGCATGTCGAGACCGAGGGCCCGATCGGAGAGTTTGCCCGGCCGGGACCGATGCCGTAGACTAGAAAGGGGCCGAGTTCCGGATGGGCCGGGCGGCACGGCAGAGATGACCGGCGGCGTCGCTTCGGGAGGACGCGGATCATGGCGAATTCGGTGGTGTTCGACGACGCGATCGAGATTCCGCTGAGTCTTCAGTCGCTTTCGGAGTTCCGCGCTTGGGCCACTTCCGACGCCTTCCCCGAGCGTGGACGCATCGATTATCTCGCAGGCCGCATCGAGGTCGATATGTCGCCCGAAGACGTCTTCTGCCACGGGGCGCTCAAGGTCGAATTGATCCGGGTGGTGAGCCAACGGGTGAAGACCGCCAACCTGGGGCACCTTTTCACCGACCGGACGCGCGTGTCGCTGCCTCAGGCCGACCTTTCCGTCGAGCCCGATCTGGTGTTCGTCTCGTACGAGAGCCTTTCGAGCGGACGAGTGCGGTTGATTCCCAAAGCCGGCGGTGAGCCGGGTCGCTACGTCGAGTTGGAGGATGGGCCCGACCTGATCGTCGAGATCGTCAGCGACCGTTCGGTGGCCAAGGATGTGCGTCGGCTACCCAACCTGTATTTCCGCGGAGGCATCGGCGAGTATTGGCTAGCCGATGCGCGAGGCGCACGCTTGGCGTTCGACATTCTTGCCCGTGGACAGGGGCGATTTCAACCCGTCGCGACGGACGCCGACGGGTACCGGCCCTCCCAGGCGTTGGGCTGCCGCTACCGCCTCGACGGCGAGCGAAACGAACGGGGCGAGTGGCGCTTCGATCTCATTGAAAAACCCTTTGCGTAGTCGTTGCCGCGAGCGGTCGGCGCCGCGCCGCTTCACGAATCGGCCGCGCCACGCGTGGTCGGTTTCGCGGCCGGTTCGGCGGGCCGCTTGGGAATCGGCAGCAGCATGGGCGTTTGCTCGCGGTAGCGGGCGTACTCGGAGCCCAAGTGCCGGATCAGATCGCGCTCCTCGAACCGGATTCCCATGAGGATGTAAGCCGTCATCGCCGCCGAGAAGAGCAGGTGGCCCTGGGTCATCGTGGGCGCGGCCCAAAGGGCGACGAGAAACCCTGCCATCAAGGGGTGCCGGATGTGCTTGTACACCGACCGGCGTTGAAAGGTCGGATGGGAGTACTCGCGGCCTTGCCAATAGCGATAAACCTGGCGCAGGCCGAACAGGTCGAAGTGGTCGATTATGAACGAACTGTAGAAGACCAGCGCCGCCCCGGCGAAGAATACGGCCGTGACGATCATCCGCAAGGCGGCCTGCTCGATATCCCACACCACGGCGGTCATGGGCCGCCAGAGCCACACGATCGTCAGCAAAATCAGACTGGCCACGAGCACGAAGGTGCTTCGCTCGACCGGCTTGGGCACGATCCGGGTCCACCATGCCTTGAAGGCGGGCCGGGCCATCACCGTGTGCTGAATGGCGAACGACGCAATCAGCAGCAGGTTAATGAGGATCGACATGCCGATCGGGCCCTCCTCGCCCGTGTCGATCGACTTGGGAACGCCCAGGTTACCCATGAATCCGAAGAGATAGACGAACGAGACGAAAAAGACGGCATAGCATGCGATGCCGTAAAGAAAAACAATCCATCGACTCATGATTATGGTCTCCTAAGAGGGATCTGGCTTGGCGACGGGCAATCCTAGAACGGGGCCGAGGGCCGTCTACCCCCCGATCGTGTCAAGCACGTTTTTCAGCTTCGGGCGGGGCGCTTTGCGGACGCGGCGGCGATTGACGCGACGGCTTAGGCCCCCTAAACTGACCGTTTCGGAAAGTCCCGCTGCCCCCGATTCTGGGGCCTTCGGGGCGTTTTTTTCCGCGCGAGCGACGGGAGAACCATGGCGACCGCAACCAAAGAAATCGAACAACTGGCGATCAATACGATCCGGACTCTTTCGATGGACGCCGTCCAGGCGGCCAACAGCGGGCACCCGGGAACGCCCATGGCCCTGGCTCCGGCGGCCTACCTGCTGTTCCAGGAGGTCATCGAGTACGATCCGGCCGCTCCGACCTGGCCCGCCCGCGATCGTTTTGTGCTGTCCTGCGGTCATGCGTCGATGCTTCTGTACTCGATGCTCCACCTGGCCGAGGTCCGCAAGCGGGGCAAGTGCTGCCAGCAAGACGACGAGGCCTCGGTGACCCTCGAGCAGATTCGCCAATTCCGCCAACTCGGCAGCCGCTGCCCGGGGCACCCCGAGTTCGGGCACACCCGGGGCGTCGAGACCACGACCGGGCCGTTGGGCCAGGGCGTGGCCAACAGCGTGGGCATGGCGATCGCCTCGGAGTGGCTTGCCGCGTCGTACGATCGGCCCGGCTTCGATCTGTTCGGGTTCAACGTGTACGCCTTGTGCAGCGACGGCGACCTGATGGAAGGGATCGGCGGCGAGGCGGCCTCGCTCGCCGCGCACCTGAAGCTCTCGAACCTTTGCTGGATCTACGACGACAACAAGATCACGATCGAGGGCGAGACCTCGCTCGCGTTCAGCGAAGACGTGCCCACGCGATTCAAGGGCTACGGCTGGAACGTCGTCGAGGTCGACGACGCGAACGACCTGGGCGCGCTTCGCTCGGCGATCGGCGCGTTCCACGCAACGACGGACCGGCCCACGTTGATCGTCGTGCGCAGCGTGATTGCCTGGGGCGCCCCGAACAAGGCCAACACGGCCGACGCCCACGGGGCGCCGCTCGGCGACGAGGAGATCCGGCTGACCAAGAGGGCTTACGGCTGGCCCGACGGCGAGACATTCCACGTACCCGACGAGGTGTTGGCCCATTTTCGCGAGGGCATCGGCCAACGAGGCCGGCAGCTCAGCGAGGCGTGGTACGCCAGGTTCGAGGAGTACAAGAAGGCCCATCCCGATCTGGCCGAGCAGGTGCACCAGATGATCCATCATCTTCTGCCCGACGGGTGGGACGCCGACGTGCCCGAGTTCCCCGCCGACGCCAAGGGCGACGCTTCGCGCAACACGTCGGGCAAGGTGCTCAACGCGATTGCCAAGAACGTGCCCTGGCTGCTGGGCGGATCGGCCGATCTGGCCCCGTCGACCAAGACGCTCCTGAAGGGGACGGCCAGTTTCGGCGCGGGCGACCGGGCCGGGCGCAATCTCCACTTCGGTGTGCGCGAGCACGCCATGGCCGGCATTTCCAACGGCATGGCGCTGTGCGGCCTGCGCCCCTACGCGGCCACGTTCTTCGTGTTCGCCGACTACCTGCGGCCCTCGATGCGACTCAGTGCGATGATGGGGCTGCCCGTGCTCTACGTCTTCACCCACGACTCGATCGGCGTGGGCGAGGACGGCCCCACCCACCAGCCCGTCGAGCACCTGGCCGCCTTGCGGGCCATCCCGAACCTGGTCGTCATCCGGCCGGCCGACGCGAACGAGGTGGCCGAGGCCTATCGGGCGGTCCTCGCATTCAAGGATCGCCCAGCCGCCCTGGTACTCACTCGACAGAACCTGCCGACGCTCGACCGCAGCCGGTTCGGCGCGGCCTCGGGCCTGCACCAGGGCGCCTACGTGCTGGCCGACCCCCCGGCCGGTCGGCCCGAGGTGATCCTCATCGGCACCGGCAGCGAGGTGGGGGTGTGCATCGAGGCCTGCGAGCGGCTTGCCGCCGATGGGGTGAAGGCCCGTGTCGTAAGCATGCCGAGCTGGGAGCTTTTCGACGAGCAGCCCCAGGAGTATCGCGACTCGGTGCTTCCGCCCGACGTGACCTGCCGGGTGGCCGTCGAGGCCGGCGTCGACATGGGATGGTCGAAGCACCTCGGTCCGGGCGGCCGGTTCGTGGGGATGCGATCGTTCGGCGCGTCGGCCCCGTACAAGCTCCTCTACGAGCACTTCGGCATCACGGCCGAGAACGTGCTGGCCGAGGCCAAGGCGGCCTTGGGAAGGTAGGTGGGGCCGTCCGAGAATTCGTGCAAAGAGACTCCCGGCACGACCTCGTTTGTTCCCTGCACCGACCGACCGCACCCTCGACGACGCCTTTTCCATCGCCCTGGGCGAGAAAAGACTCAGCGAAACCTTCCCGCGCATGCGGGGTTGTATGGGTTGGTGACTGACTGCTTGTACGTTTCAGCCGAGGAACTTCGGCCTGCGCTGAAGGTGTGCAACTCGCGAATGAGGCAAGGTAACGGCTCGGATTCTCGAGCCGCAGCAGGACCTCCGCATCGGAAGCACCTCGGGCGTGGCAGTCGGTTTCATGTCGTCTACGGAAGTCTCCTCGACGCGTTCCCAGCGGTTTGGCCTGGTATCTCGCCTGGTCAGGTGGGCGATCTGGTTCGGAATCCTGACCGGCTACCTCGAGCTGCTCAATCTGGGCTTTCGGAGGTACGCGGTGGGAAGCCTCATCCTGTTGGGGCGCCATACGCTATGGATGGCCCCCCTGGCCGACGCCGCTTTGTTTCTCGTGCTCGGCGCGGCGCTCGTTCCGATCGCGATTTGCCGGCCGACGCGGGCAGTCGAGCGTCTGGCGACGTGGGGTTTTGCTTTCACGGCGGCGGCCAGCCTGATCTTGCTGCACGGCGAGATTCACAATCTCGCCGCGGCGCTTCTTTCGGCCGGCGTTGCCGTTCAAGCGACGCGATTCGTCGCGGCGCGCGTCGAGGGTTTTGACCGGCTTGTGCGCCGCACGCTTCCCTGGATGGCGGCCGCCTGTATCGGCGCGGCCGTCGCGCTGCCCGCCTGGTGGGCGTGGGACGAGCATCGGGCGATCGAGGCGCTTCCCAGGGTCGCCGAGGGTTCGCCGAACGTGTTGCTCGTGGTCTGGGACACCGTTCGAGCCAATAGCCTCAGCACGTACGGCTACCGGCGCGACACCTCGCCGAACCTTACGCGCGTGGGCGGCGAGGGCGTCGTCTTCGAGCGGGCCATTGCCCCTTCTCCCTGGACCCTTCCCAGCCACGCCTCGTTTTTCACCGGGCGCTGGGCGCACGAACTGACGGCGAACTGGGACGTGCCCTTCGACGACGCCCATCCGACGCTCGCCGAGGCGCTCGGCGCCCGGGGATACGTCACGGCCGGCTTCGTGGCCAACCAGCACTACTGCTCCCAGGTGCACGGGCTGAACCGCGGGTTCGTGCACTACGAGGACTTCAACCCGTCGTGGTCGGAATTCGTGCTCTCCAGCCAGATCGGCCGGCGTTTGACGACCAGCCCCCGACTGCGGCGATGGACCGGGTTCAAGGACGTTTGGGGGCGGAAGTCCGCGGAACAGATCAACGCCGACTTCCTCCGCTGGCTCGACGTGCGGCCCAGTCGACCTTTCTTCGCCTTTCTGAACTACTACGATGCGCACCTGCCCTACCACGCGCCGCCGACCTTCGACGAGGGCTTTGGCTCGAACGACTGGATGAAAGGCTTCCCCTTTTGCGCCCAACTGCGTTACTCCTACGTCCTCGACCCCGATTCCCTTGCGCCCGGCCAGCGCCGGGCGGAGCACGACGCCTACGATCGCAGCATCGCTTACCTCGACGCCTGCCTGGGGCGATTGACGGCGGCGATGGAGCGGCGAGGCATCCTCGACGACACGCTCGTCATCGTCCTCTCCGATCACGGCGAACATTTCGGCGAGCACGGGCTTCGCGAGCACGGCAACTCGCTCTACCGTCCTCTGCTACACGTTCCCTTGGTCGTGCGGTACCCATCGCGCGTTCCCTCCGGGCCGCGACCGCCGCAGGTCGTCTCGCTCCGCGACCTGCCGGCCACTGTGCTCGATTTGTTGGGGTGCACCGGCCCGTTCGAGCTGCCGGGCACTTCCCTGAGACGGTATTGGGACGGGAGCGAGCCCGAAGAGCCGGCCCCGCCGCTTTTTGCCTCGCTGCGGCCCAGCGCCGGATACGACGCGCCGCATCTGCATCTTGACGGAGTGATCGCCGAAGGCAAGCATTACATCCGATCGGGCGAGGGGGGCGAGGAGTTGTACGACTTCGACCATGATCCCCTCGAACAGCGCGATTTGTCCTCGGTGAAAGGCATGCAGGAAACCGTGGCGTGGCTCCGCGCCATGGCTGTGACGGCCTCGAACGAGATCGGCGAGTGACCGGGAATGGGACCGTTCAGCACGTGAGCCGGAATCGTGCTTCCCGTTTTACCACCTCACGACGATTCGATACGAGAGGCGATGTCCACCGAAGGTATCGCCGGGGAGACGCTCGACCGGCGCGTGCATCCTCGCCCCGTATGGCAGATCGTGCTGATCGGCCTGGTTGTCGGAGGCTGGCTCGTGGCCGCTCTGTTGTTTTGGCACTTGCGGTTCGGGCGCACCGCGCTGGCGGTGGAGGTCACGATCGAGTCGGATCGGCCCCTGCGCCACGGTGACGTTCGCGTCGGCTGGGAGTTCCGGGGCGGCGACTTTCGTAGCCCCGAGGGGGGGGTGCCGACCGATCGAGGTCGGCAGGCCTGGTCGTGGGAGATTCGGGAAGCTTGGGTGCGGTCGCTCATTTTGTCGGGCCACCCGGCCGCGCTGCGAGCTGTCCGCGCGATCACGATTCGCGTGGGAGATCGCGTCGAGAGCTTTCCGCGAGCAAACTGGCGGGCCGCGTGGAAGCCCCTGGACGAGGTCGCGGTCTTCGCGTTGCCTCGCGACTGGGACGCGAGATGGTGGTCGGCAGATCGCGTGCGGGCCGGTTCGGTGGTGGGCGCGCTGGACGGGGTAATGAACTATCCGGGGGACGGGGCGATTCTCGGGCAGGTATTGGGGCACCCGGCTTTCGTGGGATTCCTCGCGCTTTGGCTGGTTGTGCTATTGCTTTCGTCGCGCCTTCGGAGCGCGCCCGTGCGTCGCTCGATGCTCGAAGCCCTGCTGCCCTCGCCTGCCCGCCAACCACCGTGCGGCGAACCGCGACAAGGACGGGGGGCGCGGTGGTCGCGGGCGGCCTGGTGGGTCGCCGGCTTCGGACTCGTCGCGGCTTGTCTGGCTTGGCTCGAGGCGCCGCGCCGATACCATTTCACCCAAGGCGACAACTATCGGCAGTTTCTCCCCGGCATGTTGCACGGCTGCCGTGCCCTCGAGAGCGGGAGCCTGCCGACCTGGAATCCCCATCAGTTTCTCGGTGCCCCTCTGGCGGAAGTGGGGACGTATGCCCTGACGTATCCCGTGACGTACCTCGCTTACGCAGGGGCCAAACACGTGGGGGGGAATGAGTACATCACGTTGGAAGTGTTCTGCGTGCTGCATCTGATCGGCGCGTACTGCGCGTTCTGGTGGCTCGGCTCCGAACTCGGCCTTGCCCCGGCCGTCGCCTCCGCCGGGGCGGCCTGCTTCGCGCTGTCGGGCTACGCGCTCGTGGCAGGCTCGAACTGGTACTACATGACGCCGACCTTCCTGGTGGGGCCGCTTTTGGGGGTGTCGGCACTGCGCATCGCCCGCCGAAACCCGGGCTGGCGTTGGATCGTCGGCACGGGAACGCTGGTGGGCATCTACTCGCATGCCGGGAACGCGCAGATGTGGGTTTACGGCATGGCGTTTTTCGGTATCGCGGTGCTTTGGGCCTGTTGGTCGAGCCCTGCGCGATACGATCGGCTCGCCGCGGCCGCCGCGGCCGGCTCGATCGGGCTCGGCATCGCCGCGATCTTGCTCGTGCCCCAATTCGCGGCGACGCGCGGAATCGCCCGCGCCGGTGCCGGCGGCTGGGACGCCCTGGACGGCCTGCACGCGATGGTGGTTCCCTTTCCGCTCGGCAAGCCTCACTGGGGAGTCGACTCGCGACACGGTGAGGTCTTCGGCGAGGTCTACTACGCGGGAAGCCTCTTCACGGTCGCCTGGTTGGCGGGGCTGCTCGCGGCGTGGATCTATCCGGGACGAATCGGTCCATTGATGCGAAGCGCCCTATTCACGCTCGGTTTGCTGGCCCTGCTTCTGAGCCTGGGCGACGCGGGGGTACTGTGGTACGCGCAGGCCAGGCTCCCGGTGCTGAACGCGTTTCGCCACCCGGTGAAGCTGCTGCCCTTCTTCCACCTGTTTTCGCTGGCCGGCGGATGCGTCGTGGTGGACCGGCTCACCTCGCAAAGCGGCCGGGCCGCCGTCTGGAAAGCGCTGTCCTTCGTGGTCGTTTCGGCCCTGCTCGTGTATCACGTCGCGCTGATCAGCGGAGCGTCGGTCTCCTTTGCCGCTGCGCCCTATCCGGCGATGCCTGAGGCGCTCGATCGTTTGCTCAGGCAGGGGGCCCTGCCGGCGCGGGTCATGCCGGTGCCGTCGAGCTGGTCGCTCGACGTCAACTTCCCCCTCGGCCTCGCCGACGACTACGGCAGCGTGTACCGGGTCGATTCGATCGGGGGGCTCGATCCGTTGGTTTCGTTCCGCCCGGAGTATCGGCGCGTCGAGGGACGTATGGGCGCGGAGCCGTTGAATGCCCTGCAACGGTACGGGGTTACCCATCTTGTCGTGCACGAGCCGGACCCGTCGTCGCGGTTGCGCGGGCTGCCGCGATTCTCGTGCTACCAGCAGACGAAACGCCTCTATTGGTTTGAGCCCTTTCGAGCCTGTTGCGCGGGGCGAAAACCGTTGTACGAAGACGCCGAAATGCGCGTTTTTGCTGTGGACGGTGCGGCGCCGATCGCCTTTCCCGCCCGCGAGCCGACCCGGGCGCTGCCGGTCGCGGTGAGACCGAGCGAGGTGACGGTCGACGTGCGACGTTTGCCCGAGGGCACCGACATCGTGGTCAACTATCTCTGGTATCGGAACACCCGAGTGTCTGCCGACGGCCGCCCCATCGTCTCGTGCGCCGACGCCGAGGGTCGCATCGTTGCCGCGGTACCGCCGGGCACTCGGACCCTGGCGGTCGGCTACGGAGGGCCCTGGCACCTGGGGCTCGGCCTGGGAGCGGTTCTGATCGTCCTGGGCAACGCGATCGCTTGGGGCCGTTCTCGGCGAGTACGTTCCTCGCCAACGAAGATTCGTGCCAACTCGCAGTCGTCGCCGTGACTGCCTATCGGGAACCGGGCCGACTGCCGGCTTCCACGGCCGACCATCGCATCGGAGCCACCGTGGCGTGCAAGCGGCAAGCGTGATCGTGCCATTCGGGCCCGTCGCCTTCAGTCGTGACGGGCGAGTCGAATGCGCACCGTGAATTCGCCGCCGGCGGCGTGGGCTTGCACGGTTCCCCCCAGCGAGGCGACGATCCGGCGGACCAGTGCCAGCCCGAGCCCGACGTGAAGGCTGGCATTGCTGCGCGAGGCGTCGGCGCGCCAGAAACGATCGAAGACCCGAGCCACCTGCGCTTCGGAGAGCCGGCAGCCCGTGTTCGCGACGGCGATTTCGATCATCCCGTCGGTCGCGCGGGCCGTAACCCAGATGCGACCGTTGTCGTTCGCGTACTCGGCGGCGTTCTCCAACAGGTTGGCCAACACGATCGTTAGCCCGCTGCGGCCGGAAACGCAGCAGAGATTGTCGGGAACGGCGTTCTCGAAGGTCACGCCTCGCGCGGCGGCCTTGCCTTGGCACGATTGCCAGCAGGTGGCGACCACGCGGCGCAGCGCGACCGTCTCGAGCTGGAAGCGGGCGCGCTGCGAATCGAGCCGGGCGAGCATCAGCAGGTTTTCGATCATCGAGCCCATGCGGCGCGCGATGCGGCGGACGTCTTCGAGGGCTTCTCGATAGTCGGCCGGCGTGCGATCGGCCGAGAGCATGACGCCCGCCGTCGACAGGATGCCCGCCACCGGCGTGCGCAGCTCGTGCGCCACGTCGGCCGTGAGCGAACGCTCCCTGGCAAACGCCTCCTCGAGGCGGCCGAGCAGCTCGTTGAGACGCTGCACCAGGGGGGCGATTTCGTCGGGCAGGGCCGCCGTGGGGATCCTCGCGCCGAGGTCGTCTTCTCGGAGGGCGCCGATCCGGGCCGCCATGTCGCCCAGCGGGCGCAGGCTGCGGCGGATCACCAGGACCAAAACGGTCGCGCCCAGGATCATGGTCGCCGACCCGGCGCCCAGCAGAAGCCAGCGAAACTCGCGAACGTGCGACTCCAGATCGGTCGTGTCGCGGGCGACGACGAGCGTGATTCTCGACGCGGCGGCCGACGTCGCGGCCGGCACGGGCGCGGCCGGGCCGACGAAGAACTCGAAGCGCGCCGCCCGGGCGCGGCGGCCGTCCCAAAGCTCGAACGTCTCGACGTGCGGGCCGCGGGCTTCGGCCAGGCGCCGCGGCAGCTCGTGCGCCCCGAGGTTCGTCGACTTCGCCAGGACGGTGCCCTCCGCGTTCCAGTACTGGGAGAACAGTTCGCCCTCGACCGCGGCGACGTCGGGAATCGCCTCGGGAACCAGCTTGAGGGTCAAACCGTCGGCGTCGATTCTCGCCGCGGCGGCCAGCGTTTTCGCGAGGGTTTCGAGGTAGAAATCGAATTCGCGAACGAGCATGTACTCGAACGACGCGTCCAGTATCAGGCCGAAAACGGCCAGCAAGAGCGCGAAGCTGCCGGTCATGGCGACCAGCAGTCGGGTGCGCAGCGACTTCATGGCGGCCCGCTCCGGAGGATATATCCGCGCCCTCGCACGGTTTCGATCAACGACGATTCTCCCTCGCGGTCGATCTTCCGGCGGAGTCGCCCCACGTATACGTCGACCACGTTGCTGGTCGCGTCGGAGTGGAAGTCGTAAACGTGCTCCCAGACGTCGGAGCGGGTCACCAGTTCGCCGGCCCGCATCGCGAGGTATTCGAGCAGGGCGTACTCGCGCGCGCTCAGTTCGACCGTGTCGTCGCCGCGCTCGACTTGCTGGGTCGACGTGTCGATACGCAGGGCGCCGAGCGTCAGGACGGGGTTCTTGCGGTGGTAGCGCCGCCGCACCAATGCCTGGACCCGGGCGAGCAGCTCGTCGAACTCGAAGGGCTTGACCAGGTAATCGTCGGCGCCGGCGTTCAGGCCGGCGATGCGGTCGGCCACGGCGTCCTTGGCCGTGACGATCAGGACGTGCGTCGCGCGTCCTTGATCTCTCAGCCGGCGCAGTAGGTTGAGGCCGTCCAGACCCGGCAGCATCAGGTCGAGCACGATCACGTCGTACTCGTTGCTCTCGGCATACCAAAGCGCCTCGCGGCCGTCGCCGGTCGCGTCGACCGCAAACCCGGCCTCGCGCAATCCCCGAAGCACCGATTTCCGCAAGGGCGGATAGTCTTCGACCAGAAGCAACCTCATGGCACGATCGCTCTCGGTCGCGGAGGGCGGCTTGACCTGCGGGAAACGAAGATGCCGATCGAGCCCCCCTCTTGCGAAGGAGTCCAGCGGAATGGGCGATTGGCAACCGTCCTATTGTACGCGGCATCGCCGTGGGATACATCGCTTTGCCATTTTGCGCACCTTGCGCAGAATTCGCCCTGGGCGCCTCATGTGGCGTACCGTTTTCATCATGTTGTCATCTTTGACGCGCTAGAATCCATCGGAAGTTGTCCAGGCATCTGGCATCCGCGTACCCACGCAAGCGAGAGTCCGCCGTGAGCGCTACCGATCTGCGAGTGATCGAAAGCAAGCAAACCGAGCCCCCTCCACGAGAGGATCGCCCCGGTTATGACCTTCTGCGAATCGGTCCGGTCAAGGCCCTGGTTCAATGGCGCGGGTTCCCCTACGTGTTTCAGGCGGCGCTTGTGGTCGTTTTCGTGACGATGGCCGTGGTCGCCTGGAACATCCACACGCCCGACGGTGTTCCCGACAAGCTTTTCGCCAAGACCAACCTCGTCACTCTGCTGGTCTGGGGTCTGTGGTGGCCGGCGATGGTCTGGATCGCCGTGCTGCCGGGGCGGGTATGGTGCGCGGTCTGCCCGCTCGAGCTCGTGGCGAACGTCACCGAACGGCTGGGGCGGGCGTTCGGGATCGAACAGCGCGTCTTGGGAAGGTGGTTGCGCTCCGGGGCGCTCATCGTGGCGCTGTATGCCTTGATCCAGATGCTCGTGCCGGGCGTCCACCTGCACCGCAGTCCGGCCTACACGTCGCTCTTCCTCTGGGCGTTGCTGGCGACCGCGGCGCTGGTGGGGTTCTTTTTCCGGGACCGCGCCTTCTGCCGTGGTTTCTGTCCGGTGGGCCTCTTGTTGGGGACCTATGGGCGCGGCGCGATGTTGGCCGTGCGACCGGCCACGCGCGACAAGTGCGCGGCCTGTACGGGCAGGGATTGCGTTCGGGCCTGCAATCGGACCAACGCGGACGGGCGCAGTTGCCCGAGTCTGTTGAACCCGGCGAGGCTCAACACGAACACCGACTGCCTGGTCTGCGGGCAATGCGTCAAGGTCTGTCGTCCTGACAACATGGGTCTGTTTCTGCGTCGGCCGTTTCATGCCGCCGATGCCCGCGAGCCGGTTGCCTCGTGGCCCGTGACCTTGTTTGTGATGCTCGTATCGGGGTTCGTGATTTACGAGCTGTTTTCGGAGTGGAAGGCCGCCCAGGCGGTCTACCTGTGGGTTCCGACGACCGTGGCGGCGCGGCTGGGCGCGGCCGCGCACGAAGGTTGGATCAAGGGCGTGTGGCTGCTTTTCGTGGTGCCGGCGACTGTGTGGCTGCCGTTGGGCGCCTGGGTGTTGTTGGCGCGGGGAGCCGGCTCGATGGGGCAAGCGTGGCGGCGTCTCGCGCTGCCCATGGCCGTCGTGGTCGCCGCGGGCCATCTGGGCAAGGGACTGGCCAAGTTCGTGTCGTGGGTGGGTTATCTGCCGTTGGCCGTGCAAGATCCCACGGGCGAATCGACGGCCCAGGCCCTGGTCGCCCAAACGCTGCCGCAGCCCCCGCCGATCGCGCCCATGATTGGAGTGTCGGCGGTCACGATGGCCCTGATGCTGGCGGCCGCGTATTTCGCCGTGCGGGAACTTCGCCTGGCGCAAGGCTACGGGTACCGCCGCTACCGCGGGCCGGTACTGGCCGTTGCCGCGTGTTTCTTCTTCATCGTGTTCGGTTGGGGGTTCCTGCAGTAGCTTGCCGTAGATTCGGAGGCGTTTCGGAAGCGGACGGCCACGAGCGCGCTTGTCGCGGGGCACGGGGCCCCTAGAATGCCTGCCGGAAGCGCGACGGGAGCCGAAGGGCTGCCGTCGCCCATTGAGCGGCACGCGCTCGGCGAGGTGAGCGCGCGGCGCGGAGCCAACCGAGGAGTCAAGACCATGTCGATGCGTAGACTGCTGGCGACCCGAGCCCCCGCTACGACAATCCTGATTCGGTGTCTCGTGGGTGCGGTGTTTCTTTCGGAGGGGATTCAGAAGTTTCTCTTTCCGGCCGAACTGGGCGCCGGCCGCTTTCTGAAGATCGGCATTCCCGCGCCCGAGGTGATGGGGCCGTTCGTGGGCGTCGTCGAGATCGTCTGCGGCGGCCTGGTTCTTTTGGGGCTGTTCACGCGGCCTGCCGCATTGATGCTGTTCTTCACGATCTCCGTGGCGCTGGTCTCGACGAAACTGCCGATCCTGCTGGGGCACGGCTTCTGGACGTTCACGCTCCGCGAGCTCAAGCGTTACGGATTCTGGAGCATGGCGCACGAGGCGCGAACCGACTTCTGCATGTGGCTGGGTTCGCTGTTTCTCATGGTCGTGGGCGCCGGGGCCATCTCGCTCGACGCCCTGCTGACGCGAAGGAATTCGCCGAAACCCGATGACGACGCCGCCAAGTGACCCGCGAAGCGCGGCGCCCGGCCGCGGCACTCGGCTGCGCGAGCTGGCCGGGCTGTTTTTGCGCCTTGGGCTGACGGCCTTCGGCGGGCCGGCCGCGCACGTCGCCATGATGGAGGACGAGGTGGTTGCGCGGTGCTGGCTCAGCCGGCAGGAGTTTCTCGATCTGTTGGGCGCGACGAACCTGATTCCCGGCCCGAACTCGACCGAGATGGCCATCCACGTCGGTCACCGGCGCGCGGGTTTCGCGGGGCTTGTGGTCGCGGGGGTGTGCTTCATCCTGCCCGCGGCCATTTTGGTCGGCCTGATCGCCTGGACGTACGTCCGCTTTGGGACGCTGCCGCACGCCGAGGGCCTGCTCTACGGAATCAAGCCGGCGGTGATCGCGATTGTCGTGCAGGCCTTGTGGCGACTTGGGCAAGGCGCGCTTAAGACGCGGTTTCTTCGCGCAAGGAGACGACTCTCATGAAGATCCGCGAGAGCGGCATGCCCGACGAGCCGATGTGGGCCGGGTTCTTCGATCCGGAAGCGACGCTGCGGCGGCTGGGGCTCGATCCCTCGTGCGGCGACGTCGTCGACTTCGGCTGCGGATACGGCACGTTCGCTATCGCGGCCGCGAAAATCGCGTCGGGCGTGGTCCACGCGCTGGACGTCGAGACCGACATGGTCGCGGCGACGCGGGCGAAAGCCGACGCGGCCGGGCTGGCGAACGTGCGCGCGACCGCCCGCGACTTCGTCGAAGCGGGCACGGGGCTTCCCGACGCCGGCGTCGACTACGCGATGCTGTTCAACATCCTTCACGCCGAGTGTCCCGAGGTACTTCTACGCGAGGCCGCGCGCGTGCTGAGGCCCGGCGGACGCCTGGCGATCCTCCATTGGAACTACGATCCAGCCACGCCGCGAGGCCCATCGATGGAGATCCGCCCCCGCCCCGAAACGTGCCGAAAGTGGGCCGAGGGAGTGGGATATCGGCTTCTCGCTCCGGGGTTGATCGTCCTGCCGCCGTATCACTACGGATTGGTGTTCGAGCGACCGTAGAGCGCCGTGGGGCTGCCGGCTGGAATTCGGCCTTCCCGCTGCCCGACGACAAGCCGGAGCTTAAACTCCAACGGACGAGCCGAAGGAGTCATCGCTTCGGCATGTCGGTGCGCCGTTACCCGCGAGGTGCGTCCCATCCGTG